>RCMY010000040.1_pt1 | contig 106721 bp, 104 predicted proteins | sample 2041341 | NCBI WGS metagenome assembly RCMY01 (sample SAMN09708234, study PRJNA481090) | Marine sediment metagenome, whole genome shotgun sequencing project. | reverse complement strand
GTCCGAAGAGCCGGCTGTTCAGGATGTAGAGCCGGTCACGCTGGATTCGAGGTCGTTCCTGTTTTGTCCTCCCGGACCCACCTGGACGTCAGAGAGCTGGGGCCCGCCCAGATCGTGCAGGGCTTCGCCGCTGGTCAGGATGTTGCCAGACCGAGGAACACGACGACCGATCGTGCGAGTCTGGTTATGTGTCGTCGGACAGTCGTCCGACAGTCGTCGGACAGTCGTCCGATCCGTTCGCCAAGTTTGGAGCGAGGGACGGTCGTGATCTTGTCGACCATGAGCCGGCTCGGTTGGCGGATGCCGGTTGCCTCGTCGGAGTCGACAGGTCTGCGAAACAGTGGAGCATCGGTGCTCTCAGTGGTGAGCGCGCAGACTGTGACCGAAGCGGTTGCGTCGGAGAGATCGTGTTGGATGATGACGACCGGTCGCGGCTTACATGTAACGCTGCTCGCGATGCTACGGAACTCGTGACGTCATCGAGTAGTGCGCCCAGAATGTTCCGGGCCGCAACCTCCTCAGACCACTCAGGATCCTCACGTACGCGCTCGGCCACCCACTCAGAAACGTGCGCTGACGATCGCAAGTTGCCTTGCAACTCGATCAGCGACAAGCTCACTTGGAGTCGCGGAAGCGCCGCTGATCGCGACGAGTGCTCGTGAACATGGCGTCCACACTCGGCTCGAGATCGGCGTGATCGAAAGCGTCGACGGTCCAATCATCATGCACGCCATGACGGCTCGATCGAAGTGCCTCAGGTGATTCCAATGCCCAGAACAGCACAAGAAATCCTCGACAACGCCGACGAACTCGCAGCACGATTCGAGCGAGCCGAGCCAGGCGACCTCCGCGAAGCAACCGCACTACGCACCGTACGTGAAGCATTCGTCGCCCGAGCTGAGACCGAACGAGCCCTACGCAACGCGGTCGTCGAGGCGCGACACGACGGACACTCATGGGCGTCGATCGGCGCCATGGTCGGCACCTCGGGTGAGGCCGCTCGCCAGCGCTACGGTCAAGCAGCCAACGCCGAAGAGCAGCTCGATGTCACCGGGTGCTTCGCCCACCGCTGACCGCTCCTGATCGGCACGCCGGTGCTCGGGTTGGTTCGATATCAACTCACGACGATCACGTTGCCGTAGCGCTGTTGGGTTGCTCGGGCGGGCGTCGCCGAAGAGGTCGCGTCGTCTTGGACGCTGGCGACGGTCGGTGACGATCGGTTCACGTTCGGTTGCGAAACGCGCCCGCGGACAGGGTTGGTCGACGGCTCGTGACGGACCGGTCACATTCGGTCAATCAAACGCTTCAGCGGACGGGTCTCTGTTGTCGGAGCGACGACCTCTCCACTCAAGTTCCGGCCTCGCCCAGTCGCTCGATATCGCCCGCCCCCAAGTGGCACCTCGGACCACTCAGGATCGGCACTCACGTCGGTGCTCGTCCTCCTGCTCGTCCTCCTGCTCGTGATCGTGAGCAGAGACTCATGCCGTGGATGGGCGCTCAAGTTGGGACTGTCAAGACACGTTGACTCGACGTTCGAACACGAACTCGTACTCGAGGTATGAGTTCGTGTGCTCGTGGCCGGGGGCTGGCGGGATGAGTTGCGCTGACTGCATCAGCATCCACCCGTCCTCGAGAGCACTCACCCCTGTCGCGTACGGCGGCTCGACGTGAGCCGGGCCGCCGGGAGGTGGCGGTCCGGCTCCAGCGGTGCCGTCGTGGAACGCCCACGCGATGACCTTGTCATCCAGGCTGGCGCCGTCCATCCAGAGGTAGAGAACCTGTTGACGTTGCGTCATCGTGCCCTCACACCATGGCGCGTACGGCGCGTTGTTCGAGGCGAGTGAGGTAGTAGTCGACGTCGAAGTCGTCGTCGCCGGTGAGGTGGCGCCACAGCAACGCCCGTTGGAGTTGTGCGTTGCGGTAATCGGTGACGCTCATCCACGGCGGCATCGACCGGAGGGTTTCGGCGATCGTGCCGGACTGCATACGAGCAAAGATGTGATCGGTCCGAGGGCTCTGAGCCTCATCGAAGTCGGACGTGTCCCACAGCCGGACCTGAGGCTCGGTCGGGTTGAGGCGGACCTTGTACATCCACCGGTCGCGGCCTGGGTTCGGTTGGCCGGCGTGCCACAGCCCGTGGTGGAACACCAAGACGGAACCAGCCTTGCAACTGACCTGCTGTTCGCCAAGGATGTGCTGGTAGCGACCGATGCCTGCTGATCGAACTCGAGTGAGGTGGCTGCTCGGCACGAAGCGGGTACCGCCTTCGCCTGGGGCCACGTCGTTGCAGAACCAGAAGAGTTGGACGTCGAACGTCGGGTCATCGGTGTCAGCACTGGCGTCGACATGGAGTGCTTGGCGGTGCGTGCTGCCTGACGGGATGTAGTGGACCCAATCATGGTCGAACTCGGGTGCGGTGCCGACGAGCGAGTTGATGATCCCGCGGATCGCCGGGAGGCGGAGGTACTCGCCGATCGCCGACGGTTCCGGGTAGCAATCGTCGAGCGTGGTTCCCGAGTGCGGTGGCCGCATCGCGTCGAGATCATCCGACGGGAGAAGACGGCCGGCATTCAGCGCTGCGAGTTCGGCGACCGCTCGCTCGTTGAGGTCAGCAGGAACGATCTCGTCGAAGCGAAGAAATCCGTTCGCCACGAAATCGGCCATCTGCCGGGTGGTGAGGAGATGTTCTGTGGTTCCCATTGCATCATTGTGGTCAATCCCGGACTGCCACAACGTATTCGGCTAGCTGGTCGGTCCTGCAGGTCGTTTGAGCACGACGAAGGCATCACACCGCTCAAGAACGTGCGACGTCGATCGGCCGAGACGCTGAGCGTTATCGGCACATCTCCGAGTGGGTGACCGCTCGAGATCGTGCGGCACGCATCCGGGTCAGACGTCTGGCTCTCGCAGGCTGGCTGGGATGTCTCTGCTGGTGTGGAGGAGTCGCCAGACGTCGACAGAAGTTTCGCGCTCCAAGTAGAACAACAGGTGCGGGAACCTGCCGACTGCCACCACCCGAAGGTCTGGAACAGCGAGTTCGTACGCGAACCCGAGCGAGCCGAGCCGCAAGTTTCGACCGATACGTCGCGCTGTGGCTTCGACAGCGTCAACGAAGCGGATGGCTGTCGCGACGTCCGCTTCGGCGACGAAGTAGCCACTGGCTGATTCGAGATCGAACGTTGCAAGTTCTCGAAATTGAACCGGCTTCGCCGCCAAGTGTTCAGGCTTCCGTCGAGATGCGCTGACGCAGTGCGTCGACGTCGGCTCCGTGGCCTCGCCGGACAGCGCTGAACTCCAGCTCGTCGGGCCGTCGTCGTTCGCTACAGATCACGCTGACGCACAGCGTGCTCGACGAGCGCAACGACTGTGCGACCGAACTCGAAGGAATACGCAGGTGCGAGGACTCGGTCGGCTGTCCACCCCGCCTCGATCGACTTGAGCATGCCGACCACACCGGTGACGTGGAGTGCCGTCAACTCCGCTGACGCCGGTGGCGGTGCAGGGAGGGGCACAGGTTGGCCGTTGTGCTCCAGATGTGTGACGGGATCGGTTTCGATCCGGAGTACGCCGTCGGTGCCTGCGATCTGGAGGTCGAGCGTCGGCTCGACGTCGGCCCACGTGACCTCGGCAGTGGCTCGGAAATCACCGAAGTGCACCGTGAGCTGGTCGAAGGGTGCCACCGTGCCGTCGACGTCGGGTGAGCGCATCGAGGAACCCGTCGGTGCGCCCAGCCCGGTGATCTGCGCCAACAGGAGGATCGCCGCGACCTGATCGTGGATGGCGACGAGCAGGCCGGTACCGGTCGGCCGAGTCGATCTGGACGACAGGTTCGTCACTGCACCGATGCCGCTGCACCGAACGATCATCTGCTGCACTGCAGCGACGCTGATGGTGGGCCAGACGAAGGCCCGGCGGCCGGCGGCAGGCTGTGCGATCAGCGCATCGCATTCGGCCACCGTCGGGGCGAGGGGAGCGACGGCGATGACGTCGGGCCCACCGGCCTGCCATCCGAGCGACCGAGCAGCGAAGCGTGTGGCTTCGGCGAGTGAACCGTCGCCCTGGATGGTGGCCTGCACTACTGGCCGGCGAGTGCAGCGACGACCGGGGCGAACGCTTCGAGTTCGTCGGGACCGACGATGACGTAGCTGAACCCGTACTGTTCACGGCGGGCCTGGATCGTCTCGATCATGTGGTCGGGGCTGCCGATGAGCGCAAACGGCGAGTTCTCGATCATCTGTTCCTCGACGCCGATCATCTGGGCCATGCCTGTCACCTGGCCGGCCCGGTCGTCGGTGACGCTGACGAAGAAGGCGCGGATGTTCATCTCGATGTGGTCGAGTCGGCCGGCAGCTTCCGCGGCATCGGCGACGAGGGCGACCTTTTCGGTGATCACCTCACCGGTCATCGACGCAATCGCCTCCGGCCCGACGACGCCTGCGTGTAGCGAGCCGTTGACGCCGACGATGTCGGCCTGCTCGGCTGCGATCTTCAGCACCCGGGGCCCACCGCCGCCGATGATGACGGGCGGGTGCGGGCCCTGCACGGGCTTCGGGAACCCGTTGTAGTCGGTGATCGTGTAGTGCTCGCCGGTGTGGGAGAACGGGCCGTCGCCCATTGCCGACTTGATGATGTGCAGGCCCTCGAGAAAACGATCGATGCGCACGCCGGGACGGTCGTACTGCATGCCGGCCTGCTCGTAGTCGCTGATCATCCACCCTGCGCCGAGGCCGATCTCGACGCGACCGTTGCTCAGCACGTCCATCGTCGCGAGTTCCTTGGCGAGCACGACCGGGTGCTTGTAGTCGTTGTCGAACACGAGCGCACTGGCCCGCAGCGTGGTCGTGGCGTCCAGGATCGCCTGGAGAGCGGGCACGGGGGCCAATTGGTCGCCGAAGTGGTCGGGCATGGTGGCGACGTCGTAGCCGAGTGACTCGATCTTGCGGGATTGCTCAACCCATTCCGCACCGGTGGCGGCAGTGGACAGTTGCACACCGAATCGGAAGGGCTTGACGGGGAATCGTGACATCTGTCCGACCGTAGCAACCAGCATCGTGTGACCAGAATCTGTGCGAGGTGGCCACTACTCTCGAAACCACTGTGCGCATCACCGGTTGGCTCCCACGTCTGTTCGCGATCATCGCTGCCGGTGCGCTGCTGATCACTGCCGTCGTCGTCGCTGTTGCACCGCGGGTCTGGCACATGGCGAACGCGCACGAGGAGCTACCGGTCGTCCTGCCTCCGTTCGAAGCGCTCGCCCAACGCACCTACGTCTACGACACGAACGGTGAAGAGATCGCCGTGTTCGAGCTGGAGAACTCCCAGCCGATCGACTACGCCGACATCCCGCCGCAGGTCGTGCAAGCATTCCTCATCGTCGAAGACAAGGAATTCTTCAACCACGATGGCGTCAACGTCCGCTCACTGATTCGAGCCACACTCTCGAACTTCGCCAGCGATGCCCCTCAGCAGGGTGCGTCGACGATCACGATGCAGGTGGTCAAGAACGACTTTCTCGCCGGCTTGGAACGCGACGGTCGGTACAAGTTGCTGCAAGCCCACTACGCCCGGATGCTCGAGAAGGAAATCTCGAAAGAAGAGATCCTCGAGCGCTACCTGAACACCGTCTTCTTCGGCAACAACGCCTACGGCATCCAGGCTGCCGCCGAGACGTACTTCGGAAAGACCGCCGCTGAACTGAGCTTCATCGAGTCGGTGTTCCTCGCCGGGCTGGTGCGGTCACCGTCAGGTTTCGACCCGATCAACGAACCCGAGCGAAGCCGAGCACGGTGGCTCCAGGTGCGTGACCGGCTGGTCACCGAGGAACTGATCACCGAAGAGCAGAACGACGTGATCGGAGACACGTTCGCGCTGCCGTCACGAGTCAAGACGATTCCGACCCGATCGAACGAGCGGACCTACTACACCGAGGCCTTGCGCGACTACCTGCTCAACAAGTCGACGATCCTCGGCGACACGCCCCAAGATCGCTACAACCAGCTCTTCCGCGGTGGGCTGCGGATCCACACGACGCTGGACAGCGGGCTCCAGAATCTCGCCGAGCAGGCCCACGACGTCCTGCCGGACACGCAAGGTCGATTCGAGAATGCCATCGTGTCGCTCGACGTGACGTCTGGCGCCATCAGGGTGATGGTCGGCGGATCAGGCTTCGTCCCGAACGAACGGGAAGTCAACATGGCGCTGTCACCGCGTCAGACCGGCTCGAGCATCAAGTTCCTGATCCTTGCTGCAGCGGTCCAGGCCGGGGCTCAGGCGGGCGACGTCATCGATGGTGTTCGCGGTTGCCGGTTCGACGTGCCGGGCGGCGATCCGCCGTTCTTCCAGATCAACGGCGGCGTCGCTGGCAGCGTCACCAATCTGGCGCAGCAGACGGCATCGTCGGTCAACTGTGCCTTCGTGCGGCTCTCCCAGATCGTCGGCCTCAACCGCATGGTCGACACCGTGTACCGGGCGTCGAAATCTCCCTACCTGTATTCGGGGCAGCCGGACACCGAGCGCGTCGCGCTCGAACCGTTCATCAGCTTCGGCACCGGTGCCAACGAACTCAGCCCGCTCGACATGGCAGCCGGCGTCCAGACGGTGGCCAACGAGGGCATCCATCACGACCCGTACTACATCGAGTTCATCGACAACGCTGCGGGCGAGCGCACGTACACCCACTTCGACGCAGGCACACCGGTTTTCGATCGTGACGCAGCGCTCGAGACCGTCGACATCTTGAAGGGCGTCGTCCGCAACGGCACCGGTCGCCGCTACCCGCTGTCGAACGACCGTCCGAACTTCGGCAAGACGGGCACCCAGCAGGACAACACCAACGCCTGGTTCGTCGGCGGCACGAAGCAGCTCGCCACCGCCGTGTGGGTGGGTGATCCCGATGCGTACACCCCCATGGTCCGCATTCCCGAGTTCCGTGAAGAGGGCGTGGGCAACGTCCAGGGTGGCTTGTTCCCGAAGCAGATCTGGTCAGCCTTCATGGATCCGGCTCACGCACTCCTGCCCGTGCTCGACTGGGACGATCCGCCACGGCCGGAACGACCGAATGCTCGCCTGGTGCTGCCGGGCAACGAGTGCGCGGTCCGAGTCGTCGGCTTCGAGCCGGGCGTCCCGATCCCCGTCGAGGTCGACCCCGCCGCACCGCCGACCACGTTGGCCGAGGGCGCAGAACCAGTCCCCGTGCAGACCACGCCCGGTCGTCCGATCGTCGAGGCCGTCGACCTCGGCACCACGATCGCGCCGGACAACCTGGATCCGAATGCTCCGCTGCCGAGTGTTGCGACAGGTCTCAGCGTCGGTCGTTGCTGAACAGTCGACGATGAGCTGGCACACTGTCGAGTGATGACCGACGCTGCTGACCCTGCTCCCGAAGATGCGGCCGACACCGCCGAGTCCGCCACCGACGACTCCGTCGCAGGTCGACTCCTGACGTTGCAGCATCTCGACACACAGGCCGACCAGCTCGCTGTCAAGCGCGAGCGGCTCCCTGAACGTGAGGAACTGTCGACGCGGTCGGCGCAGTTGAGTACGTGGGAACGTCGCCGGAATCAGATCATGACCAGAATGGACGAACTGACGAAGGTCATCGATCAGTCCGAGCGCCGCAATGCCGAACTCGGCGCCGACCGCAACCGCCTCGAAGCCCAGTTGAAGACGGTGATCGCGCCGCGTGAAGCCGAGGCGTTGATGCACGAGATCGAGACGATCAACGGCCAGCGCGACGAGGTCGACGATGCCGAGCTCGCAGCACTCGAAGAGCAGTCGACACTCGACGACGAACAGACCGTCCACCTCGGCGCCGAGGAATCGCTGCGCGCCGCGGTCGGGAGCGCGGACGAGGCGCTGGCGCGAGCCTGCGCCGACATCGACACCGAACTGGCCCAGATCGCTGACGCACGTGCCGGAGCGGTCGATGCGCTGGACCAACGCATCGTCGGCCGGTACGAGTCGGTGCGGTCATCTTCCGGCGTCGCCGTCGCCGAACTGAAAGGTCACCGTTGCGAGGGCTGCCACCTCGACCTGTCGGCAGCCGAAATCGACACCGCCAAGGAAGAAGCCGCGGCGTCGGGCTACACCGATTGTCCGCAGTGCGGCCGCATGATCGTCGTCTGAGTCACTCGTGTTCTTCTGGTTCATCGGCACCGCGATCCTCACGATCGGGTTCGTCTTCCGCGATCCACGCTTCGACTACCGCCTGCTGATCGTCGGTTCGGTGCTCCCGGCCCTCGACGGCCTCTTCGGTGGCGCTCGAGCACTCCACAGCATCACCGTGAGCATTGCCCTGATGGCGGTGCTGATGCTGGCCACCTCGGGCCGCAAACCGATTCGTAAGATGCTCCTCGGCCTGCCGATCGGCATGTTCCTCCATCTCGTCTTCGACGGAGCCTGGAACAACACCGACGTGTTCTGGTGGCCGTTCACCGGCCTCAGCTTCGGCGACGACCCGTTCCCGATCACCGATCGCGGCCTGATCAGCGTCGGACTCGAAGCGGTCGGTGTCGCTTTGTGTGTCTGGTTGTGGCGGACGAACGGACTGGGCAGCGCGGACCGTCGACGAGAATTCATGCTCACTGGTGTCCTCATCGCTGCGCCCGACAGGTGAGCGTGTGACACACTCGATGTTGTGCTGATCCTCGTCCGTCACGGCCGCACCGCCGCAAACAAGGCAGGCCAACTCCAAGGTCGACTCGACCAGGATCTGGACGAGATGGGCCGACGCCAGGCCGTTGCCGTCTCCGACATGGTCAAGGCCATGGGACCCGTCGATGCCGTCATCGCGAGCCCGCTCAAACGAGCGCAGCAGACCGCTGCCGAGTTCGGTGTGCCGGTCGAAACCGACGAACGCTTCCTCGAGCTCTCCTACGGCATCTATGAGGGAGTGAAGCACGCTGACGTGCCGTCAGAGGTGTGGGACAACTGGCGCAAGGACTTCAACTACGTCCCCGAAGGCGGCGAATCGCTCGCTGCGCTCGATCTGCGCGTGCGCGGGGCATGCTCCCAGCTCGCCGAGCGGGCTGCGGAGTCGAACATCGTCGTCGTGAGCCACGTCTCGCCGATGAAGTCGGCGGTTGCCTGGGCGCTCGGTGTCGACATCGGCATCTCGTGGACCTGCCACCTCGATCATGCGTCGGTCTGCCGCATCGCCTTCCGCAACGGCACCCCCATTCTCACGACCTTCAACGAGACCGCCGACCTCGACTGAGGAGCGTCGATCGCTCGTCCATCGGGTGGTCAGGGTGAAGTGCAGTGGTGAGGTGGCCTGTAAGCGGGATTCTGTAGTTCGCAAGCGAACCGGTGACCATCCATCTCATGCGACCTACCCGAGGGGTGCCGATCTCTCGACAAGCGGGCCGCTCATCCCCTCTGCTCGGTCTTGCTCCGGATGGGGTTTACCGAGCCAGCCACGTCACCGTGACTGCTGGTGCGCTCTTACCGCACCGTTTCAGCCTTGCCTGTGCACCGTCACCCACAGGGCAACGACGCCATCGGCGGTCTCTCTCTGTTGCACGTCCGTCAGGTCGCCCCAACCTGGCTCTCGCCAGCATCCAGCCCTGTGGAGTCCCGACTTTCCTCGACGGCATCACCCGAAGGTCCACCGCCGCGGTCACCCGGCCTCCTCACCACTGCACCGGCGAGGCTATCCCCGCATCGCCGAGAGATTCAGGACTCGTCGAGCTCTTCGTAGATGAAGGAGTTCGCGGCCGGCGTGGCGAGCAGGAAGCTCGAGCGGTTGCCGTTCTCGTCCGTGGAGCCGAGGAGTACTTCTTCTTGGGCGACGGAGCCGAACTTGGTCTCGATGGCGTAACGCGGGATGATGCCGCTCACGTTGACGACCTCGCCGCCGAGCAGGGCGGGGCTGACGCGGCGTGCGGTGCCGTACGCCTCGAGCACGAGCGCTGCGGAGTGGCGGGCCTCTTCGGCCGCAGCCTGTGCGACGGCAACACGCTGGTCGCTCTCGGTGAGGAGTGAGGTGAGCGTCTGGTGTGTCGACGACGCCAGGTTCTCCAGCGTGATCGCCAGGTTGACGACGTCACGAGCGGGATCGTCACTGTCGACGATCACGGCAAGAATCGGCTCGATCGCACGGTCCATGATCCACGGGTTCGTGGTCGTCCAGGCCGTGCCGCCGGCTGCTTCGGTCAAGTCACCCATGATGGTCGCAGTTGCGGTGTGGTTCTCGATGAGACGCTCGACCAGCGTGGCGAGGCCGCCCTCGAAGGCGCCCAGGCCCTGTGCGGTCTCATAGACGTAGACGGCGGTGTTCTCGAGCGAGGAGGCGGTGCGCAGCAGTACGGCGTCGTTGACTTCGTACTCGGGAAGCGGTGGGATCGTCGGAGCGTTGCCGACACGGCCAGGGACGGTATCGCCCTGGATGTCGCCGCAGGCTGCGGCGAGCGCTGCGAGCGACACGGAGAGGCCGCCGATCTTGAGTGCCTGGCGTCGGCCGACACGCGCGTCGAGGTTGCCGAACGTGAGCGGTGAATCAGATGGCTTGGTCATGCGGCACCACCGGTGAGGGAGAGGGCGTCGGCAGAGTTGCCGAGCATTTCGTCGAGGTTGTCCGAGAAACCGGCGAGGCTCGTGAGCACCGTCGCGTGACGTGACTCGACGGTGAGAATCGACGCGGTGAGAGTGATGGCGTCGACGCTGTCGTAGCCGCCGAGCAGGGCGGTGTGGGTGGCGGCGGCGGTGTTCTCGAGCGTGCGAGCCACCGCGCCGAAGGCCTGCGGATCAGACGTGGTGAACGCCTCGGACAGATCGTCGACGATCGATGCACTGTCGATGTCAGACGACGATGCCCCGATGGCACCGGCGATGCTGTCGGCGTAGGCCCGATGCTGTGCGGCCATCAACGAAGCAATGACAGCGAAATCCTCGGAGAGTTCCCCAGCAGCGAGGTCGTAGAGCTCCACGGCGGCGAGCTCGAGGCTGAGTGCAGCTTCCAGCGCCACGCGGTCGCTCTCGGTCGGACGATTGGGTGCCGGCTCAGGGGATGCAGCGGCAGACGTGCTGCCGAGTACTGCTGCAGCGGTACCGATCAGGCCAGCGAGGCCTGCAGTGCCGAGAAGGCTGCGCCGCGTCGATGCGGGCTCAGCGGGTTCGAAGTCCACGAGGGATTGTCCTTTCGAGTTCATACTCACGACAGCCTTCCCGTTTCGGAGGCATATCACCAATTCGATCGGCCATCCTAGAGCCAATCGCGGCGGCAAACCGTGATCGATCAGAAGTCGAGTGCCGACAGCTCGGGGAACCATCCACGGGCACGAGAGAGTGCATCGGTCCAGGTCAGCCGTAGCGCGGCTCGGTCGACGGCAGGGTCCGGGTGCACGACCTGTGCCGGACTCCACAGGGTCTCGATGTCGCTGAGGGCGTTCCACGTGCCGATGCCCAGCCCGGCGAGAAATGCAGCACCGATCGTCGTCGACTCGATCACGGGCGCCACTTCGATGGGTCGGCCCGTTGCATTCGCCAGTGCTTGGACGAACGTCGGGTTGCGGCTCATCCCGCCGTCGATGCGAATGGAGGTGATCTCGGTCGTCGTGTCCGCAACCGCTGCCTCGACGAGATCGGCGCCACGCTGGGCCACCCCTTCGAGCACGGCGCGCACCACATGTGTCCGCTCGGTGCCACGGGTCAGCCCGAGCAGGGTGCCGCGAGCGCCGTAGTCCCACGAGGGGGTGCCGAGTCCGAGCAGGGCGGGCACGTAGACGACGCCGCCGGTGTCCTCGGACTGTGCGGCCACGTCGTGGGAGGCCTCGGCGGTGTCGATCAGCCCGAGATCGTCACGCAGCCACTCGACATTTGTGCCGGCTGACAACATGATCCCTTCGACGCCCCAGCCGAGTTCGCCGTCGATCGACCACAGTGGGAGCGGGAACGTCCCGTGCTCGTTCCGGTTGGCTTCGTTCGGGACGCCGGCATCGGTGCAGACGTCGAGCATGCCGCCGGTGCCGAACGTGATCTTCGCTCGGCCTGGCCGAATGCACCCCTGGCCGATCAGCGAGGCCTGTTGATCGCCGACCAGTGCTGCGATCGGTGGTGCACCCGGAACGACCGCGGCCCGGCCGACGACGCCGGCCGAATCGACGATGGTCGGCAGCACCGACTCGGGAATGCCGAAGGCGTCGAGGACGTCGGTCCGCCAACTGGTGCTGTCCATCGAACGCAGGCCCGACGTGCTCGGGGAGAAGTTGGTGTGGTCACTGACGTGGACCCCGCCCCCGTCCGCACCGCCGGTCAGTGTCCAGGCAATCCAGCTGTCGACCGTCCCAGCGCACAGGTCGCGTGCCGCGGCGTCGGGCGTGTTCGCGAGGAGCCACTGCAGTTTCGTGGCGGATTGGTTCGGGGCGAGCGCCCACCCGTGCTCGACCTTCGCCATGATGCACTCCATCACCGTGCGCAGGTCCTGCCAGCTCAGACCCGGACCGACCGGGACCCCGGTTGCCCGGTCCCACACCACCACGCTGGCTCGCTGCGTGGTGATGCCCATCGCATCGATCGGCCCCCCGTGCGATGCGATGGCAGCGTGTGAGGCATCGAGCACCTTCGCGGCCATCTCGACGGCGTCGAACTCGACGAGGCCGGGCGCCGGCGTCGTCGGAGGACACGGCCGATATTCGTAGGCGAGGATCTCCAGCGACTCATCGACCACCGAGGCCCGCAAGCCGGTCGTGCCGACGTCGATCACGAGAAACGCAGTCATTCGCTTCCTCGCATGCTCGACGGCATGATGCCGCGTTGTTGGAGTCGGCTGCCGAGCACGCCGCCGAACATGCCGGCGAGGCCGACGATGCCGAGGGTGAAGATCACCGAGAACCAGTTGACGGTGTCACCGCCGGTCAGTCGGATGACGACGAAGACGGCCTGCACGGCGAGATAGGTCCCGCCAGCGCTCACGACGCCGTGGCTCATCGGCGTGCCCGTGCGCTGGGCCCATGCAGCGCAGCCGCCGCCGAGCACGAAGCCGAGAGTGGCGCCGAAGAAGAACAGGAAGTTCAGCGCGCCGCTGTCGGAGTCGACGATCGCAGCGAGCACGGTGAGCGGCACAGCGAAGACCAGCGCGACCATCGCCCCGGCCCGCAACGCCGGCCAGTCCCACCGGCCCGGCAGGACGGCCGTGATCTTGTCCATGTCACTCGTACCTGGGTCGCTCGTACCTGGGTCACTCATGCCAGTCACTCATATCTGGGTCACTCATCGGTTCGTCGTCGTTTCTGAGAGGTGCAGATGGTTCACGGCCACGGAGTGTCACCGAACGGGCTGGACAGGCCGAGCTTGCCTGGATTCAGGATGCCATTCGGGTCGAGGGTGTCCTTGAGTCGTTGCAACACGCCGTGTGCATCACCGAGGGCCTCGGCGACGAAACGGTTCCGGTTGAGGCCGACACCGTGATGGTGCGACAGGTTGCCGCCGTTGGCGAGAACGGACCGAGTCCCGACATCCCACATCGCGACGTAGGTCGACTCGATCTCGTCGGCCGGGGGAGTGGCGGCGAAGGTGAAGTACAGGCACGCGCCATCGGCGTAGCTGTGGGACAGGTGGCACGTGGCCGCACGGGCGTGGGGGACCGCGAGCATCGCCGCTCGAACCGCGTCGAAGATCTCGCCCAGCTTCGACCACGGTGCTGCGATCTCCATGGTGTCGACGACGAACCCCTTGCGGGTCAGGCCCTGCAGTGCCGAGGTGTCGTTGCGATGCTGCATCCAGGCCTCGACGAGTTCGACATCTCCGACCGATCCTCCGGCGTCGGCGCAGGCGTCGGCGACGATGCTCATCGTGGCGTCGACGAGGCGGGTGTCGCCCTCGTCGAGGACGAGCAGCGTGCACGACGTGCCGTCGCCGCCGCGACCACGTGCCGATTCGGGTCCGTCGTAGAGCCGCAGCACAGCGGGCGTCGCCCCGGAACGCATCGTTGTCCGGCAGGCCTCGATGCCCTGCTCGAAGGTCTCGAACACGTAGGTCGCGCGCTGCTCCGTCGCCGGAAGCGGGTGCGCCTTCAGCCAGACGTTGGTGATCACACCGAGCGTGCCCTCGCAGCCGACGATCATCTGTGTCAGGTCCGGGCCGGTGGCAGCGGCAGGGGCGCCACCGGTGCGGATCACGGTGCCGTCCGCGAGGACGACTTCGAGGCCGACGACCATCTCTTCGATCTTGCCGTAGCGGGTCGAGAACTGGCCGGCGCCTCGCGCCGCGACCCAGCCGCCCACCGTTGCGAGGTCGAAGCTCTGTGGGAAGTGGCGGACAGACAGCCCGTGCTCGCTGCTCAGCACTCGTTCGAGATCTGGCCCGAATGTTCCAGGGCGGACTTCGACGATTCCCGAGACGGCATCGACCGACTCGATGCCGTGCAGTGCGGTCATGTCCATGATGACACCGCCGAAGACCGGCACCGATGCCCCGCACACTCCACTGCGTCCGCCGGCAGCGGTCACGGGAACCCGACCGATGTTGCACGCCTGCAGGACAGCGACCACCTCCGCGGTCGACGTCGGGCGGGCGATCAGGTCGGCCAGCTGCGGCACCTCACCCTGCAGCGACCAGTGGAGAGCGAGCGGCCACCAATCTCTGCTGGCTTCGGCAACGGCGGAAGCTCCGTCCGCACCGTCATCGGCGCTGACGACCTCGCAGATCGCTTCGAGGGCCGCCAGGAGTTCCTCCGGAATCTCGGCCGAGGCCTCGCCGTAGTGGGAGGTGATCGCGCCGTCGGACGGCGTGACGAGCTCAATCGGCGGTGTTGGCTGCGACAGTTGGTCGGGGGATGGGTTCATGGGCGGCTGCCTCCTCCGCTGCACAGAGCTGGCGGTAGTGGTCGAGTTGTCGTTCGGTCTCCGCAGCGTCCCAGTGGAGCTCGGTGGCCATCAGGGCGGCGACGGCGGGCGCGGCGCCGAGCGCAGCGGGTCGGTCGAAGATGTGGAGCCGCGTCCGGCGGGCGAGGACGTCGTCGAGCGTGGTCGCCATCTCATGGCGCACGGCATGAACGACTTCGGCGAGCACGTACGGATGGCCGACGGCGACCGGTTCACCGAGGGTCGGCTCGAACGCGATGAGCGCTCTGACCTCGGCGGCCAGGGTTCCGTACCGCCTGGCGAGGTGCCCATTCAGCGTGCCGGACTCGGCCTGGCGATGGCTGCGGCTGCGACCGCCGATCAGTTTGAGTCGGCGCGTGGACTGCCGCCGCGACGCTCGCCGGCGCTTGCCCAACTGCGCCATGACGGACTCGACGGTGTCTTCGGCCATCTCACGGTAGGTGGTCAGCTTGCCGCCGCTCACCCGCACCACGCCGGACTCGCTGACCGCGACCTGGTGTCGACGCGACAAGTCAGCGGTCTTGCCCGTCGGCTCGTCGTCGTTGCCGTCGGTGGGCGGCGCCTTCACGAGTGGTCGAAGGCCGGACCACACGCCCGTCACGTCGTCGAGCGTGATCGTGCCGGCGACGTCGCTGTCGAGGGCCTGATTGAGCGCTTCGAGGCAGTAGTCGATGTCGGCTGACGTGGTCTGGTGCCCGTCGAGGTCGCCGTCGTGATCGGTGTCGGTCGTGCCGACGTAGCAGTGGGTGAACGTGCCGTCGCCCCGCGGGCCCCACGGAACGAGGAAGAGGCTGCGCTTGTCCCGCTTCACGGGGATGATCACCGCGATGTCGTTGCGGACCTTCTCCCACGGGATCGTCAGGTGCACACCCTTGGCCGGGCGGATCGAATCGGGGTGGGTGTGCTCGTCGAGCGCTCGGACGTCGTCGGTCCAGACTCCAGCGGCGTTGACGACGACTCGGGCGGGGACGGTGAACTGCTCGCCGTCAGCTTCGATGGTTGCCCCGTTGGCTCGCCCCTCGCTGTCCGCAGTGATGTCGACCACGCCACACCGGTTGGCGACCACGGCGCCGCAATCCGCCGCTGTACGCGCGATCGTGAGCGTGAGGCGGGCATCGTCGGCGCCCGCATCGAAGTAGAGGTACCCGGAACTCAGCTTGTCGAGGTGCGTGGTGGGGAAGTGCTCGGCGGCCTGCTCGGCGTTGACGCGGCGATGGAACTTGCCGATCCGCCACCCGCCCGTCAGGTCGTACATCCACATCGCCGACCCGAGTGCCCGAGCGATCTTCTTCGACACGACGCTGTCCTTGGTCATGATCGGAATCATGAAGGGCAACACCTCGACGAGGTGCGGTGCGTTCTTCATCAGCCGTCGCCGCTCCCGCAGCGCCTCGTACACCAATCGGACGTCGCCGTTCTGCAGATACCGCAGCCCGCCGTGGACCATCTTCGAACTCTTCGACGAGGTGCCCGACGCGAAGTCGTCGCGCTCGACCAGCGCGGTCCGCAAGCCTCGCGCTGCTGCGTCGAGGGCCACCCCTGCACCGGTGATACCGCCGCCGATGACGAGAACGTCGAACGGCTCGGAGCGCTCACCAGCGGCTCGCAACTCGGCGAGCATGTGGGTCCGCGAGAACTGCCGGGCCGTCATCTCCTGCACGTTAGATCGCTGTCCGTCCCGAACGAGTATCAGCGCCGACCACCTGTCGTGTTCGGCGGTCACCAGCCGCGGTGTTTGGCGGCAGTCTTTGGCCGTAGTGTTTGAGCAGTGATGATCCGTCCGAGTGACCGTCGATGACGACGACGTACGATCCGCGACAGCAGCAGTACCTCGACGAGGCGGACGTGCGGGCCGAAACGGCCCGTGTCTTCGATGTCTGTGGCTCCTGCCGCAAGTGCCTGTCGCTGTGTGGCGTCTTCCCCGATCTGTTCACACTCCTCGATCGCGACGCCGATGCCGGCATGATGACGCCGGCCGAGCAGGACGCCGTCGCCGGCGAGTGCAGCCAGTGCAAGCTCTGCGCGATCGGCTGTCCGAACGCCATCGACTTCGAGACTGGTGAGGTCGACGTGGACATGCCGCGGCTCATGCTCCGCACCACGGCGATGCGAGCCGATGTCGGCTTGACGTCCATGCGGTCGAAGGTCACCGCACAGTTGGTCGGACGCGCCGGCGGAGTCGGGCGGATCGGGTCCGCTGCGGCTCCGCTCGTCAACCGCATCGTGGAGGCCGAACCCGACTCGATCGTTCGCCGGATCGTCGCCAAGGCGACGGGGGTCTCCGCAGTGCGGCTGATCGCCCCGTACGCCAGGGAACGATTCACGACGTGGTTCGCGCAGCGGCCGAGGATCCGGCTCGGCAATGCGACTGGCAAGGTGACCGTGTTCCCGACCTGCGTCGTCGAGTACCACGAACCGAGCCTCGGCAAGGACCTCGTGAAGGTCTACGAGCGCAATGGCATCGAGTGTGCTGTCAGTGATGCCGGCTGCTGCGGTGCGCCCTGGTTGCAGTCGGGCGACATCGATCGCTTCTCGTCCATCGCGAACAAGAACGTCGAGCAGTTCGCGGCCGAGATCCGTTCCGGGACCGACCTCGTCGTGCCCCAACCCACATGTGCCCACGTGATCACGCGCGACTACATCGACCACGTGACGAGCCCGGCCCGTCGAGCCGACGCCGAGTTCGTGGCCGAGCACACCTTCGATGCCGCTGACTACCTGATGCGCCTGCACCGAGCGGACGAGACCGTGCTGGACACCGACTTCGAGGTCGATGCCGCACGCACCGCGACGTATCACGTCGCGTGTCACACCCGTGCCCAGGAGACCGGCCTCGCGGGTCGCGACCTCCTGCAGTTGACCGGCGCCCGGGTGCGGACAATCCACGGGTGCGCCGGTGCGAATGGTGTCTGGGGGCTGAGCGCTGAACACGAAGCGTCGTCGACCGCTCAGGCCAGTGTGCTCGGCGATCGCATCGAGGCGACCAAGCCGACGCTCGTCGTCGGTGACTGCCATCGTGCGAACACCGCGATCGTGGAGCAGATCGGGGGCGCCGTCACGCACCCGATTCAGGCACTCGCTCGTGCGTACGGCATCCCCGAAGAGCGCTGACCTGTCAGATCCTCTGACTTTTTTTTGGCGCGACGTGCCAAACGTCACCTAGGTTGAGACGAAGCATTCAGCACGGTCCGCCCGAGAGGCCGTGCGCAGCCTCGACCTTGGGGGTCATACAGATGTCGGCGCAATCGCAGACAACAACTCGAGAAGAACAGCAGTGGTGGGATCTCGGCGCCTGTAAGGGGCTCGACTCCGCCATGTTCTACCCGGACGACGAGGCGAGTGCCGCGTCCGCCAAAGCAGTGTGCGGAGACTGCGCAGTCCAGTCGACCTGCCTCGAACACGCCCTGACCATCAGGGAAAAGGCCGGTGTCTGGGGTGGAGCGACCGAGCGTGATCGCCGCCGGATCATCCGGCAGCGTCGCAAGTCCGCCTGAACTCGTTTCCGGCCGGACCCGTCGGCCCCGTACGATCGGCCCCATGGCGACCCTTGCTGAACTCGGCGGCTGGCCCGCACTCATCGGTGAGCTGATCGCCGGGCGCGACCTCGATCATGAACAGACGGGCGCAGCGTTGTCCGACATTCTGCTCGGCGACGCGACCGCAGCGCAGATCGCAGGCTTTCTCGTCGCACTGCGAGCAAAGGGTGAGACCGCCGACGAGCTCGCCGGGCTGCTCGCCGTCGCGATGTCCGAGGCGTCGATCGTCCCACTCACCGACGACGAGCGGGAGCGGTGCGTCGATGTCGTGGGGACGGGAGGCGACGGATCCCATTCGATCAACGTGTCGACCATGGCGGCAATCGTCACTGCTGGTGCGGGCACACCGGTGTGCAAGCACGGCAACCGTTCGGCCTCCTCGAAGACCGGGACCGCCGACGTGTTCGAACTCCTCGGTGTTGCGCTCGAGCTGTCGCCTGATGGCGTGGCTCGCTGCGTCCGCGAGGCCGGCATCGGATTTTGTTTCGCCCCGGCCTTCCACCCGGCGTTCCGTTTCGCAGGGGCACCGCGCCGAGAGATGGGTGTGCCCACAGTGTTCAACCTGCTGGGCCCGATGGCCAACCCCGGCCGGGTGCAACGCCAACTCATCGGAGTGGCCGACCCGACGTTTGCTCGACCCATGGTCGAGGCGCTCGCTGCGCAGGGCCTCACCGCAGCCTGGGTCGTCCACGGCAGTGGGCTCGACGAACTGACCACCACCGGCCCATCGACCGTGCTGGCGCTGAGCGACGGCGAGATCAGTGACTTCTCGGTCGACCCGCAGTCCCTCGGCCTCGCGCCGGCAACTGCCGACGATCTCCGCGGCGGTGAACCCGAGGAGAACGCGGAGGCCGTCCGGCGCGTGCTGGCCGGCGACCGCGGGCCGCACCGCGACATCGTGATCCTCAACGCCGGCGCCGCCTTGGTGGTCGCCGGTGCAGTCGACGACGTGGCCGCCGGTATCGAGTTGGCTGGAGCCGCCATCGACGACGGTCGAGCCGCTGACGCCCTGGCGAAGATGGTCCGGGTCTCCCAGAGCGCCGCCAGCCCGACATGACGCTCACCCGATGAGCTGGTTCGTCCGCTCCCCGGCCTCTTCAGCGAACCTCGGAGCAGGCTTCGACGTCCTCGGCATGGCGCTCGACCTGTACGCCGATTGTGGACTCGGCGACGCGCCGGCTGGTGCCCAACAACTCGACGAGCACCACCCCGGACGCATCGCGTTCGAAGCCCTCGGCGGCTCAGGGCCGATGTGGATGCGCTGCAACATCCCGATGGGCCGTGGCCTCGGCTTCAGTGGTGCGGCCCGAGTCGGTGCTGCGGCGTTGGCTGTCGTGCAGACCCACGGTGACGATGGCCTGCGGCAGCGCGCTGGCGAGATCCTTGCGTGCGCCACCGAACTCGAAGGTCACGGCGACAACGTCGCCGCCTCGTTGTATGGCGGGGTCACCGCATTCATCGACGGCGAGTGCGTGTCCATTCCGGTCGGCCCCACCCTGTCGGATGGCCGGTTCATCGCCTGGGTGCCGGACGTGACGACCTCGACCGACAAGTCCCGTCAGGCGCTGGGCCCGACCGTCGACCGCGCCGATGCCGTCCACAACATCGGCCGATCGATTCAGTTCGTGATGGCCTTCGTCAACGACGACCCGGCGCTCCTGGCCGCGGGAACCAAGGACCGTCTCCACCAGTCCGTCCGGCTGCCCGGCGTGCCCGGCGCACAGGAGGCCCTCGATGCGGGTGTGGCTGCGGGCGCGTGGGCCGGTTGGCTCTCCGGAAGCGGCCCGACCATTGGTTTCATGGCTGCTCAGCCCGACGCTGCGACGGTGGCTGCGGCGCTTCCCGATGGCGGCCACACCAAGCTGTTGTCGATCGACACGCTTGGCTGCCGCGTCGAACACTGAGGGTGCGACCGGGTTCGGCGTCAGGGCCCGACCGTGCCGTCGATTGATTCGCGGATGAGGTCGGCGTGGCCGAGGTGGCGGGCGTACTCCTCGATCATGTGGACCATGATCCAACGCAGGTTCCAGTGCTGGTCGTCGTTGTCGGTGCGGACACTCAACTGATCGAGTGATTCAGCGCCAGCGACCACCGCCCGGGAGCGAGCACACGCATCGACGAACATGGTGAAGAGTTCCTGTCCGGTATTCTGCGCGGCGGTGGTCATCTCCCAGTCGACGTCGTCGTCCCACGGCGCAGAGGCCCACGGCTCGCGTTCATCCATGCCGGCGAAGCGGTGCTCGAACCAGCTGTGCTCGACGAGCGCCATGTGCTTCACGAGTGCGCCAAGGGTCAAATCGGATGACGCGGCAGTCTGGCGGAGCTGCTCGTCGGTCAGCTCCCACGCACGTTCGTGGAACTCGATGCGGTGCACATCCAGAAACTGGGTCAGCGCCGTCGATTCGTCGGGAGCATGATCGAGCGGGATGCGCACCGGTGGCGCCAAGGATTCGTCCATCGCTGGACCCTACGACGCGAGTCGTCGAGCCAACGGCGGGATTTCGTCGCTTGCGGCAACCGGGAAGTCCCAGTCGCCCGTACAGGTCGCACGTGTGGACTCGGCGTGCTTTTCGAAGAACTTGGCCAACACCAGTGCCTCGTCGATCATCTCCCTGCTCAGCGGTGTGCCGAGTGGGACGGCATCGGGTGGAGCGACCGGCAACGCGCTGGTCGCCGAGCCGTTCTGGGTCACGTCGATCAGGCGTGCGTGCTCGACGATCCATGTCGTGCCCTGCACGGTCACCTGCGCCCGGTCGGCAGATCGCAGTGTCTCGACCAGGCGATGCCGCTTCACGGCTCCGAGCAGCGCCTGGAGCCGGTCCCGGAGCGCCGCCGCCTCTTCGAAACGTTGTCGGCTCGCCAGCACCACCATCTTGTCTCGCAGTCGGTCGACCACGATTGCGGGGTCGCCGGTCATGGCCCGCCGCGTCACCTCGACGGCGAGCGCGTATTCGGCTGCATCGGCGGTGCCTGAACACGGGCAGTGGGCCACGCCCAGCTGAGCGGCGCTGCAGACCGGAGCGTCGTCCACCGCGACGAAGTTGCGGCCCAGTCGTTGCGTGCAGCGTCGCAACGGGACCGCTGTTTGCAGGGCATCGACGACGAGATGGGCCATGGTCCGTGACGGCAGCGGTCCGAGATGGATGCCCTTCGCCGCAGGGTTCTTGACGATCGACAGGCGCGGCCACGGTTGGTCGATGTCGAGCTTGACGTAGCAGTACTTGTCGGCCCGTGTGCCCTTGCGGTTGAAGCGGGGGAGCATCCGGGCGATCAACCGCTGCTCGATGACCTCGGCGGTGATCGGATCCGGCAGTGCCAGATGGCGAACACTCTGTGCCTCGCGCAGCATCGGGCCGATCTTGCGCCGATCGTCGCTTCCGAAGTAGCTGCGAACGCGCTGGCGCAGGTTGGTGGCCTTGCCGACGTACAACACCTGGCCCTGATGGCCGCAGAACATGTACACGCCGGGGGAGCGCGGCAGGTCAGCCGTCATCTTCAGTTTCGCTGCCTGCGGGTGTCCGGCGAGTTTGGACATCGCAATCAGGTCGTCGAGGCCGAGCACGCCCATGCCGGAGGCCCGTTCGATGAGGAAGTGCAGCAGGTCGGTGGTGGCCCAGGCATCGTCGAGCGCTCGGTGGCTCGGGCGGTGTTCCAGCCGAAGACGCTCGGCCAGGGTGCCCAGTTTGCAGTTCGGGACCTCGCTGCGCACGAGCCGTCGGGCGAGGGCAACTGTGTCGATGATGGTGCCCTCCAGGCGTGGCCGCCCCGACCGCTCGAGCGCTGCCCGGATGAACGCCACGTCGAAGCCGACGTTGTGGCCGACGATCACCGTGCTGCCGACGCTGCCGGTGCTGGAGTCGGTGTTCCCCATGAACTCGAGCAGGGCCGGCAGCACCGTCTCGATCCGGGGCGCTGTGGCAACGAGGGCATCGCTGAGGCCGGTGAGGATCGTGATCTTCGGCGGAATCGCTCGGCCGGGGTTGACGAGTGTCTGGAACGTCCCGAGGACTTCGCCGCCGCGCACTTTCACCGCGCCGATCTCGGTGATCAGGTCTTCCTTGCGGTTGCCTCCCGTGGTCTCCAGGTCGACGACACAGAACGTGACATCGCTCAGGGGTTGCCCGAGTTCGTCGAACGAACGCTGATACATCTCGGTGACGCCCCCAACTGGCATCGCAGCACTCAAGCACGAACATGTGTGCGCTGTCAATCCATCGGGGCGGAATCTTGTTCGTGTGATCCGGATTGAGTCGATCGGTGATCGAGTCGGTCGGGTAGCGTTCGGTCATGTCCGAAATCGAGCACAAGCACCTTCGCAGTGCGCTCGAATTCGCCGTGCTCATGGCATCAGAAGGCCAGAAGCGCAAGCCGGCGCTGCCGTATCCGAAAGAGCTCAAGCCGTTCTTCAACAAGGTCCGTCTGCCGAGCGGTGCCCTGGGCCGCCTGCGTCGCATCGTCGACAGCGACCCTGCCTTCCGGACTCGATTGTCGGCCGGCGCGGTGCCGGAACTCGTGGACGACATCGGCCGCCTGTGGCTCGAACATCGAGACGGCTGGGAGGACGAGGCGGCCTTGCTCGCCGCACGACTGGACGCAGACGCTGCATCGGGGGACCACAAAGCGCAACTGCGCCGCGCCGAGAAGCGTCGGGACGCTGCCGAACAGGTGGCCGCCCGAACTCGTGTCGAACTGCTCCACCGTGACGAGGTCGTGGCGATGCAGGCGACCGAGATCGACGACCTGCGTGCCGATGTGGCCAAGGCGGCCGAAGTGCTGGCCGAGATGAAGACCGAGTTGATCGACGTGCGCATGGAGATCCGCCATGCCCGCGATCGGGAGACTGCCGCCACGTCGAGGGCGGCAGCGCTCGCTGCACAGCTGAGCGAGCTGCAGCGTCGATCTGCGACCGATGCCGGTGAACGGAAAGAACAGGCCGAACCGCCGCCGAGCCCGGGCGACCATGCTTCCCAGATCGCTCCCGAGATCGCAGCAGCATCAGCGGCGGCGCGGCACCTTGCCGCGCAACTCGAAGCGCTCCTGCCGGCCGAAGCGCAGCACGGGGGCCCGTCGTCGCCGATCCGTCAGCGCTCCGAACGAGTGCAGCGGACACCGCTCGCTCTGCCCGGTGGGGTCATCGGGAGCTCGGCCGAGGCCGCAGAGCACCTCGCCCGGTCCTCGGCTGCCTTCGTCATCGACGGCTACAACGTCGCCAAGCTCGGTTGGCCCAATCGCCCGCTGGAGCAGCAGCGCGAGGTCTTCCTCGATGCCGTCGAGAATCTCGTCCGCCGGTTCGGCACCGACATCACCGTCGTGTTCGACGGCGCCTCGATCGTCGGGGCGCACGCAGCTCGCCGCCGTCAGGTCCGCGTCGTGTACTCACCGGAGGGCACGATCGCCGACGACGTGATCCGCGACGAGGTGAAGCGGCTCCCCGCCGACCGCCCGGTCGTGGTGGTCACCAATGATGCCGAGATCGTCAGCGATGTCCGGGCCGACGGCGCCAACGTCGTGCCGAGCAACGCCCTCATCGCGCTGGTCTGATCAGCTCTGATCAACTCTGTGACAGTGCTCGTGCATGATGCATGCATGAACGAAAGCGACGACTTCACCCTCGATTGCGGGACCTGTATCGGCGTCGGCACGACGGCGTGCAATGACTGCATCGTCACCCATCTACTCGCCAACGACGACGGTCCGATCGACTACGTACCGGTGCAGCTGGCACCGGTACCTCGCGTGCCCGATCCGCAGGAAACGGCGATCTCGTTGTTCCAGCGTGCCGGCCTGGTCGGAGATGCCGTCGAGTTCGTGCCGTTCGCCGAGTTCGAGTCGTTCGCCGTCCCCGCCCGCGTCTGATCCTTCCGTACGCTGTAGGGGTGCGTCGCCCCCAGCCGGTTCCCTCGATCGAGGAGATCACCGCGCACGTTCGGGACTGGGGCATCACGCACGTCGGCGTGTGCAGTGCCGAGATCCTCACCGAGACTCGCGCCACGCTGCATGAACGCAAGGCCGCCGGTCTGCACGCCGACATGGGTTTCACGTACCGCAACCCCGACCGCTCGACGGACCCGGGCCACGCCGTCGCCGGGGCGTATTCGATCATCGTCGCCGCCCGCCCCTACCTGACCGACACCGAGCCGCAGAAGCCGGCGGACGACGCCGGACCCCACGCACGAGTCGGCCGGTACGCCTGGGTCGACCACTATGCGCCGCTGCGCGAGGGCCTCCGATCAGCCAGCAAGCTGATCCGCCGGTCGGGGCATCGGGCCGTTGCCTTCGCTGACGACAACTCGATCGTCGATCGCGCCGTGGCTCACCGCGCCGGTCTCGGCTGGTTCGGCAAGAACGCCAACCTGCTCATCCCCGGCGCCGGCAGCTTCTTCGTCCTCGGTTCCATCATCACGACCGCCGACTACGAGTGGAACGAGCGGCCGGCACCCGACGGCTGCGGTTCCTGCACGAAGTGCTTCGAGGGATGCCCGACCGATGCGATCATCGCCCCCGGCGTGATCGATGCGAATCGCTGTCTGAGCTGGGTGATGCAGCGACCCGGCTCGGTGCCCATCGAGTACCGCGAGGCAGCGCACGACCGCATCTACGGCTGCGACGACTGCCAGGACGTCTGCCCCATCTCGGTCCGGCTCGGCCCGCGCAACACGCTGCCCCTGCCGGACGAGGTCCGTGCCTGGGTCGACGCGCTCGAGGTGCTCGACCGTCCCGACGAGTGGATCGAGGAGCGCTACGGCCGCTGGTACATCGCTGATCGCGATTTCGATGTCGTGCGGCGCAACGCGCTGATCGTGGTCGGCAACGTCGGCGAGCCCGCCGATGATCGTGTGCGCGCCACGGTCGAGCGCTACCGTCGGCACGACAACCCGCTGCTCGTCGAACACGCCGACTGGGCAGCCGAACGATTGCACGCACGCTCATGAAACACCTGCTCGTCACCAACGACTACCCGCCGAAGATCGGTGGCATCCAGTCGCTCCTGTGGGAGTGGTGGCGCCGGTTGCCGGCCGACAAGTTCGCCGTGCTCACGAGCCCGTACGCGGGGACCGCAGAGTTCGACGCAGGCGAGCCGTACCGCATCGAACGCACCCGTGAGCCCTTCCTGCTTCCGCACCCCTGGATGGTGAAGCAGATCAACGATCTCGTGGACGACTTCGGTGCGGACCTCGTCGTGCTCGACCCCGCAGTCCCGCTCGGCCTCGTCGGCCCGTCGCTCAAGGTTCCCTACGACCTGGTACTTCACGGAGCCGAGGTCACGATTCCCGGTCGGCTGCCAGGCTCCAAGCAGGCCTTGGCATACACCCTCAAACGCGCCCGCAAGATCATCGCGGCGGGCGGCTACCCGGCGGCCGAAGCCGAGCACGCTGCCGGCCGACCGCTGCCCACGACCATCGTGCCGTGCGGCGTCGATCCCGACAAGTTCGTCCCACTGTCGCCGTCGGAGCGGGACGCTGCGCGCGAACAGCTCGGCCTCCCGGTCGATGCCGAACTCGTCGTCAGCGTGTCGCGCCTCGTGCCGCGCAAGGGGTTCGACACGGCGATTCGTGCCGTCGCCCGACTCAAGCACTCGCGCCCCGATCTGCTGCTCGTGATCGCCGGAGGCGGACGCGAAGAAGACCGCCTGAAGCGACTCGCCGAGGAACTCGATGCCCCCGTGCGCTTCCTCGGCCGTGTGCCGAACGCCGATCTGACTCCGCTCTACGGCTGTGGCGACGTGTTCACGATGCTCTGCCGGAATCGGTGGGGCGGGCTCGAACAGGAGGGGTTCGGTATCGTGTTCATCGAGGCCGCGTCCTGCGGCGTCCCGCAGATCGCCGGCGACTCCGGCGGTGCCGCCGAGGCCGTCGCCCACGGAGAGACCGGCCTCGTCATCAGTGAGCCCGAGAACGTGCAGATGGTCGCCGACGCGATCGCTCGGCTCCTCGACGACGACGCACTTCGAGCCTCGATGGCCAAGCGGTCGCGGGAACGGGTGCTCGAAGAGTTCTCTTACGACGTCCTCGCCCGTCGCCTCGGTGAGACGCTCGGCGTCCACGAATGACGGGGCGAATGACGGCGTGAGTGACTGACTCTGCTGGCACACTGGAACGGTGACGACGGGCGAACTCGACCGGACACCGGCCCGAGGGTCGGCTGAGCACGGCGCAGTGATCATCAAGGGCAACATCGTCGGCACGGTGCTGTTCGTCATCACCGCCGTCTTCGCCGCCGCCGTCTTCACCACCGCTGCCCAGTGGGTCGGCGCCGCCACGGCGATGACGATCTTCGCGGTCGGCGTGTTTGCATTCCTGTGGGGATTCTGGAACGCCATCCAGCGCAGCCGCGAAGAAGAGGTCTCGGTCACCCAGCTCTACCTGCTGCTCGGGTCGGGAACCCCGTCCACGGTTCGCCGCACGATGCTGTCGCTGCTCGCCGTCCAGGTCGTCACGGCATTCGCCACGGCCGTCTGGCGCCTCGATGGCCCCGACGGGAGCCCCGGATCATCCCTTGCGGTCGGCCTGCTCGTTCCCATGTTCGGGTTGGGCATGAACGGACTGTGGGCCGCCTACCACGCCGAGTTCGGGCCGCGTCTGGACATCGACGGACGGCCGATGCGCGTCGAGTCGACCAATCCGCGCCAAGATGGCGGGACACCGACCGCCTCCATCGACAAGAATGAGGATCATGGCTGAGACAGCAACGGAGAGCATCACCATCGAGGCGCCGCCAGAGCGCGTCTGGGAGATCGCTGTCGACATCGAGAACTATCCCGCCTGGGCACGTGACATCAAGAACGTGACGATCCACGCCACAGATGACCAGGGTCGCCCGTCCGAGGTCGAGTTCCGGGCCTCGGCGCTCGGCCGCAGCACGCACTACACACTGCAGTACGACTACACGAACGCCCCGGCCGAGTTGGGTTGGCGGATGATCCGCGGCGACATCCAGCGTTCGATCGACGGGGTGTTCAAGTTCGCTCCGTCGGACGCGGGCACCGACGTCCAGTACGACCTCGCGATCGACCTCGTCGTCCCGCTGCCCGGCTTCGTGAAGCGCCGCGCCGAGGTCCGCATCCTCAACACGGTGCGCGAGCTCAAGGTCCGCGCCGAGGCGTGAGCGACGCCGGCATCGTGCCGGCACGCCGCATCGGCATCGATGTCGGCGGAACCAAGGCACTCGGCGTCGCCCTCGACGCCGACGGCAGCGTGGTGGCAGAGGACCGGCGGCCGACGCCGCGTGGCGCTGACAGCCTCGACCCCTTGATCGACGTGTTGGTCGAGTTGGCCGAGTCGCTCGGTCACCCCGGAGATCGTTCAGGCAGTCTCGGGATCGGCGTGCCGGGTCTCGTCACCCGTGCGGGTGTCCTGCGGGCCGCACCGAATCTGGACGGCGTCGCGGACTTCGACGTGTCGGGGCGGTTGGCTGCTCGTCTCGGTGGCAGCATCTCGGTCGACAACGACGCCACCTGTGCAACGGTCGCCGAATGGCAGTTGGGTGCCGGAGTCGGCATGGACGACATGATGCTCGTCACCCTCGGCACCGGGATCGGCGGCGGTGTCGTCGCGAACGGTGTCCTCCAACGTGGAGCGAACGGGTTCGCCGGCGAGTTCGGTCACATGGTCGTCCATCCCGACGGGCCACGCTGTCCGTGCGGACGCCGGGGGTGCTGGGAACGCTACGCGTCGGGTTCGGGTCTCGCTATGCTGGCGCGTGAAGCAGCGACCGGCAGGCGGCTGCAGAACGTCGTCCGTCACGCCGGCGGCGACCCGCAGGCGGTGCGCGGCGAGCACGTGCAGGCCGCCGCCCGCGAGGGTGACGCCGAAGCGCTGGCGGTCATCGACGACTTTGCTCGCTGGGTCGCGCTCGGCCTGGCGAATCTCACCAACGCACTCGACCCGGCGATGTTCGTCCTCGGCGGCGGACTGGCGGCGGGCGCCGACCTGTACCTGGGGCCCATCGTCGAGTGGTTCGGCAAGCTGCTGTATCAACCCGAACTGCGCCCGATGCCGCGCGTCGAGTTCGCCGAATGGGGGCCCCTCGCCGGAGCTGTCGGCGCGGCCCTGCTTCCGGACCTCTGAGCAACCCGAAGTTCTGCGCTGGTTTCCCGACCAGCGCGAACTCAGCGAAGGATTTTCGTGACGGATCGAATGAGACCGCTCGGATTGGTGGGGGACTCGCTAGTTTCCGGGGATGGACTTCCGACGGATCGAGAATCTGCCCCCGTACGTCTTCTCCATCATCAATGGGTTGAAGGTCGAGGCGCGACGAGCAGGCAACGACGTCGTCGATCTCGGGTTCGGCAATCCAGACATCCCGTCGCCTGATGTCGCCGTCGCCAAACTCGCCGAAGCAGCGCAGAACCCGAAGAACCATCGCTATTCACTGAGCCGCGGTCTGCCGAAGCTGCGTGAAGCGATTGCCGGGTATTACAAGAACAAGTGGGACGTCGACCTCGACCCCGAACTCGAGATCACGAACACGATCGGCTCCAAAGAGGGCTTCACCCACCTGATGTGGGTCCTGCTCGACCGTGGCGACGCGGCGATCGTGCCGAGCCCGAGCTATCCGATCCACATGTACGGTCCGCTGTTCGCCGGAGCCGACCTGCGCCAGGTGCCGATGAAGTTCCTGGCCAACCCGAGTCAGCGCGAGAACTTCGCCGACGACTTCATGGACAGTCTCAACACCGCCTGGAACGTCGGTTGGCCGAAGCCGCGTGTGCTGGTGATCTCGTTCCCGCACAACCCGACCGGCGCCACCGTCGATCTGGCATTCATGCAGCGCGTCGTCGACTTCTGCCGCGAGAAGGAGATGGTCGTCGTCCACGATCACGCCTACGCCGACATCGGGTTCGACGGTCACGAGCCGCCGAGCATCCTGCAGGCCGAGGGCGCCAAGGAATGCGCCGTCGAGCTGTATTCGATGACCAAGAGCTTCTCGATGTCTGGGTGGCGAACCGCGTTCCTGCTCGGCAACGCCGAGGTCGTCCAGGCCCTGGTGAAGATCAAGAGCTACTTGGACTACGGCATGTTCCAGCCGGTGCAGATCGCCGCCACGGTCACGATCAACGAGGCGGCCGACTTCCCCGACCAGGTCCGCGAGATCTACGAGTCGCGTTGTGACACCCTGATCGACGGCCTCGCCCGCATCGGCTGGGACATTCCCAAGCCGGGCGGCACGATGTTCGTCTGGGCGCCGATCCCCGAGCCGTATGCCGAGATGGGCTCCGTCGAGTTCTGTTCCAACGTCGTGCGCGACGCCAACGTCGCACTGTCGCCGGGTGTCGGTTTCGGACCCGGCGGCGAAGGCTTTGCCCGCTTCGCGCTCATCGAGAACGAACTCCGCATCAATCAGGCCATCCGGAACCTGAAGCGCGGCCTGCCCAAACTGGGCTGACGCGCCGTTTCAGGACGAAACGCGCCGGCAACACAGGGTCGCTACATTGCCCGCCATGATCAACGTCGTCGTCCGGGTCTGGATGCCTGATCGCCCGGGTGCGCTCGGCCAGGTGGCGAGTCGGATCGGAGCCGTACGCGGCGACGTGCTGGGTATCGAGATCCTCGAACAGGGCGCCGGACGCGTCATCGACGAACTGACCGTCTCACTGCCCCACGAGGACGTGATCAGCCTCCTGACTCGCGAGATCGATGCCGTCGACGGCGTGTCGGTCGAGAACATCCGCGTCGTGGAGATCGACCGCACCGACGCCAACCTCGCTGCGCTCGCCGTCGGAGCAGCGATGGCCGAATGCCCTGCAGACGAGCGGCTCGACGTCTTGTGCACTGGCATCAGACGAATCGTGGAAGCCGATTGGGTCGTGGCACTCCGCCCCGGCGAAACCATCGCCGAGTACGGCGAGGCACCGGAACTCGCCTGGCTCCAGGCCTTCCTCGCGGGCAGTGAGCACCTCGATGGCACGGTCGACGGCGCACCGAGCGACATGGTGTGGGCACACCTCGTCGCCGCCGGCCTCTACGTCGCCGCAGGTCGCACCGGTCACCCGATCCACGAACGCGAACGAATTCGAGTCAGCCTGCTGGCTCGTCTCGCCGACGCCCTGCTCTCGCTCTAGCTCTCCCAGTCACGAGAGCGTTCGACCGCTCGCAGCCACTGTTCGTGCTGGGAATCGACGGGACCGCGATCCGCCGTCGGGGAGAACGACGCATCGAGTGCCCACTGAGCCAGCACGTCGTCGAGGCTCGGCCAGACCCCTTCCGCGAGCCCGGCGAGGAATGCAGCACCCAGCGCCGTGGTCTCCTGGTCGACGGGTCGGAGCACCTCGACGCCGAGTTGATCGGACTGCATCTGGCAGAGGAAGTCCATGACCGAGGCGCCACCGTCGACGCGCAGTTCCTTGAGTGCGGTGCCGCTGGCAGCGACCATCGCATCGACCACGTCGCGAGTCTGGAACGCCATGGACTCCACCGTGGCGCGAGTGATCTCGGCTCGCCCGGTGCCGCGGGTGATCCCGACGATCGTGCCGCGGGCGTACGGGTCCCACCAGGGGGAGCCGAGACCGGTGAGCGCAGGGACGAAGTAGACGCCGCCGGTGTCGTCGACCGACTCGGCGAGCGGACCCGCCTCGGCTGCGTCGTCGATGATGTTCAGTCCGTCGCGCAACCATTGGATCGCAGCACCCGTGACGAAGATGGCGCCTTCGAGTGCGTAGTGCGTCGTGCCGTCGGCAAGCGTCCACGCCACGGTGGTCAACATGCCCTCGGTCGGTGACGGGCACTCCGCGCCCACGTTGAGCAGGACGAACGAACCAGTTCCGTAGGTGTTCTTGGCCATGCCGGGTTCGATGCATGCCTGGCCGAACAGGGCCGCCTGCTGGTCCCCGGCGACGCCGCTCACCGGAATGCCGTCGGCCACACCGCACCGCTCGGAGGTCAGTCCGATCCGGCCGCTCGATGGCACGATCGTCGGTAGCGCGCTGATCGGGACGTTGAGCAGCGCACAGAGATCGGGGTCCCACGTACGGGTCCGGATGTCGCACAGCATCGTGCGGCTCGCATTGGTCACGTCGGTCGCGAAGACCTGTCCGCCGGTGAGGTTCCAGATCAGCCAGGCGTCGATCGTGCCGAGTGCGAGGTCGTCATCGACCGGAATGTCACGCTCACGGAGCATCCACTCGAACTTCGTCCCGGAGAAGTACGGGTCGAGCACCAGCCCTGTTCGTTCCCGGACCATGCCGAGGTGGCCGTCGGCCGCGAGTTCGTCGCACCGGTTCGCGGTTCGGCGGTCCTGCCAGACGATCGCAGTCCCGTAGGGCATTCCTGTCGAACGATTCCAGGCAACGACGGTCTCACGCTGGTTGGTGATGCCGATGGCTGCGACATTGTCGCGACCGACCCGGCCGATGACCTCGCCGAGTGTGGCGACCACGGCATCCCAGATCTCGGTGGGGTCGTGCTCGACCCAGCCGGGTTGCGGGTAGTGCTGCGTGAACTCCTGATAGGCGGCGACGGTCGGGGAGTCGTCGGTGAAGACGGCGCGACTGCGCACCCCGGTGGTCCCAGCGTCGATGGCGATCACACATTTGCTCACGCCGAGCAGAATAGTCAGCGACGTCGCTTCTTCTTCGACGGCGGGCGGTTGCCGCCGCCAGCGGTCCGACTCGACGGCACGACCGGCCGTCGAGATGGCACCGAATCCTCGTCGGAATCGGCGCGCTGTTTCTTCGAACCCCGTGTACTCGAAGCAGCCTGCGGTGTCCGCAGCTCCTTGAGTGTCTTGCGCTGGTAGCCGAACTTCGCGAGCACCCAGCCGAACCCGAGGTACAGCGGGCCGCTGACGAGCACCCCGGCCATGGCGCCAATCGTGTTGCCGTCGTTGAACACCAGCACGAAGACGACCGCCATGATCGCTGCATAGATCAGCCACTCGCGAATCAAACGTTGCCAGGGGACCGGTCGGCTCATTTCCCACGCCATGACACAGTCCTACCAGCGGAATGTTCGATATCCCGACAGAACGACCGTTTCCGAACAGTGGGTGCCGCCCCGCCGCGTCGCGCCTACGATCCTGGGCGTGCGAGTCGGAGTGTTGACCGGAGGTGGTGATTGCCCCGGGCTCAACGCGGTCATTCGAGCCATCGTCCGCAAGGGCGAACGGCACTATGGCGACGAGCTCGTCGGCTTCCTCGACGCCTGGGATGGCGTCATGGATCGGCGGACGATGCCGCTCTCGGTCGAGTCGATGCGCGGCATGCTGCCGCGGGGTGGCACGGTCCTCGGTACTCGGCGGGGGAGCCCGTTCGACACGCCTGATGGCGTCGACAAGGTCAAGCAGACCATGGACGATCTGGGGCTCGACGGGCTGATCGTCATCGGTGGCAATGGCAGCCTGTCGGTGGCGTGCCGCCTGCACCACGAACACGGGCTGCCCATCGTTGGTGTGCCCAAGACGATCGACAACGACATCGTCGGTACCGACGTCACCTTCGGGTTCAACACCGCCGTGCAGATCGCCACGGATGCAATCGACCGACTGCACACGACCGCGGAGAGCCACGATCGTGTGATGGTGGTCGAGGTGATGGGTCGCCACACCGGTTGGATCGCCACATCAGCCGGGATCGCCGGAGGGGCCACTGCCGTGCTGATCCCCGAGATCCCGTTCGACATCGACGAGCTCTGTGCACGCCTGAGTCGGCGCCACGATCGGGGCAGATTCGCGTCGATCGTCGTGGTCGCCGAAGGGGCCGAACCCATCGAGGGCACGCTCGAGATGGAGACCAAGGTGCTCGACCGTTTCGGGCACGTCGTACTCGGTGGCGTCGCGACTCGGATCGCCATCGCGATCGGCGAGCGCACGGGATTCGAGACGCGCGTCGTGCAACTCGGACACGTCCAGCGCGGCGGAACGCCGACCGCGTATGACCGTGTGCTGTCGACTCGCTTCGGCGTCGCAGCCATCGACGCGGCACATGCCGGCGAGTGGGGCAGGATGGCCGTGTTGCGTGGTGAGAAGATCCTCACCGAGGACCTCACCGTCGCGGTCGGCAAGACCCGCACCGTCGACATGGATCTCTACGAAGGCGTCGCCGAACACTTCTTCGCCTGAGTCCGTCTAGTCGGTCGGGGTGTTGGCCGTCGGGAGCGCCGGGTACGCAGGCTGCGACGACTCGACGAACCCTGGGTAGTCGTAGATGGTGAGCAGGCGGTCGGTGTTCTGCCCGTCGCCCAGCGGCCACACCTGGTTCTCGCCGTTGATCTGCAACCGCAGCCGCTCGACGCCGTCGATCTCGTTCGCTGTCGCGACGAGTTGGGCGACGGCGACGCGCAGTGCATCCGAGGTCAGCTCGTTGAACTCGGCATTGACATCGACCGTCAGGATGCGGCCACGCAGACGGGCGCTGCGCAGCTCGAGTTCATCGGGCAGGTTGCTCGTCAGGCCCGCGTTCCGTTCGCTCTCGTTGGGCCCGGCGATGAGCGACTCGAAGATGTCGTCGGGTTCGTCGGGCACGTTCCGACGAACCGAACGGAGACGGGCCTGCTGATCGCCGGAGGCCGGCACGAGCAGGAAGATCCGGCTCGCACCTGCTGCAGCGTCACCGGGTTCCTGCACGCCGAACTGGCCCCGATCCCGTTCGGGCACCGGACGGGCGGCTTCGTCGACCTGGATCGCGCAGCCGGCGACCAGGCTCGAGACGGCCACGAACACGGCCCCTGCGAACTTCCAGCGGCCCATCAGTCGTCCAGCTCCGTCGCGAGGAGTTCGATCACGAAGCGGGCACCGGGTTCGCCGTCGAGACGGTCCTCGACCCAGACCCGGCCGGCGTGCATCTTGACGTGCTCGTCGACCAGCGACAGACCGAGACCGGCGCCTTCGCTGCCCGTGCGTCGTCCTGCGCCACCGCCGCGTGCGAATCGCTCGAAGACGAGTTCACGTTCTTCGACGGGCACGCCCGGGCCGCTGTCGACAACGGCGATGCGGATGTGAGCCATCGGCTCGCTGTCCGGCTCGACCACGCTGATCACGATCTCGGGTTCGCCGCCGCCATACGCCAATGCGTTGTCGATCAGGTTTGCGATGACGCGAGCCAGACGGCGTTTGTCGCCTCTGATCAGCGCCATCTCCGAGCGCTCGGAGACGTGGAGTGGCAGCTTGGGTGCAGCGCTGACGGCGACGGCCTGGCGGACGAACTCGGCAGCGAGCAGTTCTTCCATGTGTAGCCGGATCGCGCCTGCGTCGAAGCGGGAGATCTCGAGCAGGTCCTCGACGAGACCCTGGAACCGGACCACGTCGCCCGACAGCAGGTCGAGCGCGACCTGCGCCCGCTCCGGAAGGTCGTCGCGGCGGGCCTCCATCACCTCGACCGAGGCCGACAACGTCATCAGCGGCGACCGCAACTCATGGCTCACGTCGGAAGCGAACCGAGCGTCGCGCTCGACGCGTTGCTGGAGGGCCTGCGCCATGTCGTTGAAGGAATCGGTCAGCACCCCGAGGTCAGGATCCGCCGTGGTCTCGAGGCGGGTGTCGAGGCGCCCCCCGGCGATTGCGGATGCCGCCTGGGCAGCAGTGGACAGCGGGCGCACGGCACGACGCGACGAGAAGATGCCGAGCAGCACACCGAGCCCGGTCGTGATGGCCGATGCGAAGATCAGGTTGAGCCGGACGCTCTCGAGCGTGTCGACCTGATCGCTGAGACTGGTGAACTGGAAGTAGCCACCGAGATCAGGCACCTCCCACCCGACGAGAATGTTCAACTCGTCACCGACCCGAACGATCTGCTTCGACGGCTCACCCTCGACGAGGACGGTCTCGACCAGATCTGGTGGGAGCACCGAGTCGACGTACGGCGGCACACCGGCGCTCCACTGATCCTGGTACCGGATCAGGAATCGCTGGACGCCGATGTTCGTCAGCGACAGCTCGGCTGCCTCGGCGGTGGTCGGCCGGGACTGGAGATTCTGCAGCACGCTCTGCGCGTTGCGCTGAGATGTGCGCACCGCTGCGGTCTCGGCTTGGCGGACGAGGTTGTTCTGCGTGAGCCCGAATGTGGTGATGGCCAAGAAGACCGAGAGCGCGATCGAGCCGAGGGTGATCGTCAGCAGAATGCGGCGCCGGAGTCCGAGCGCGTCAGGGCGTGACTTTCGGAGCAGGCGACGGAACCAGCCGCCTTCGTTCACGTCTGGAGCCGGTAGCCGAGCCCGCGGACGGTGACGACGTGACGCGGGTTGGCAGCGTCGGCTTCGACCTTCGTGCGAAGACGACGGATGTGGACGTCGACGAGACGCCCGTCGCCGAAGTAGTCGTAGCCCCACACCTTGTCGAGCAGTGCCTCACGGCTCAGCACCTTGCCGGGGCTCTCGGCCAACTCGCACAGCAACCGGAACTCGGTCTTGGTGAGGTGCACCTCGGCGCCCTCGCGCAGCACCTTGCCCTCGTCGGGAATCAACTCGAGATCGCCGAACACGAGCCGAGCGTGGCCGGGAGCACTCGGGCGGATACGCCGCAGGAGCGCTCGGATGCGAGCCGACAGTTCCTTCGGAGCAAAGGGTTTGGTCAGGTAGTCGTCGGCGCCGGCCTCGAGGCCGGCGACCACGTCGTGGGTGTCGTTGCGAGCAGTGACCATCACGACGGGGACGTCGCTGGTCCGGCGCAAGGTGCGGCACAGTTCGAAGCCGTCGATGCCCGGCAGCATGATGTCGATCAGGACGACATCGGGGGTGGTGCGGTTGAACTTCTCGATCGCTTCTTCACCGCTCTCGGCTTCATCGACGATCCAACCCTCGTCTTCGAGCGCGAGTTTGACGGCTGATCTGATTCGTTCGTCGTCTTCGACAGCCAGGATGCGGGTTCCCACGACCACCATGATGCCGCATGTGACACCCTGTTGACGACCATGCCGGCAAGGCTGGACGAAAAATCATGGCCGGCGTCGCCGCCGCCGCCTCGGAATCAGCCCTGTTCAGACCCATCCACCGGCGTCGACGCTGCCCGCAGCGCGGCCAGGAGCGCGTCGTGGACACCCGGTGCCGCAGCGATCACGCTCTGTTCGTCTGGCAGGCCGCCGTCGAACCCCGACACGACTGCGCCGGCCTCGGCGGCGATGAGCAGCCCGGCTGCCATGTCCCAGGAATTGAGGTGCTCCTCGAAGTAGGCGTCGAGGCGGCCGCATGCGACGAAGGCCAGATCGATGGCAGCTGACCCGTACCGCCGGATGTCCCGCACCTCGGGCAGCAGGCGGCTGATGCGGTCGGCCTGGACGATGCGTCGATCCGCCAGGTAGCTGAAGCCGGTGCCGACCAGAGCCATCGCGACGTCGTCGGCGCTGCTCGCATGCACGGGCGTGCCGTCGAGCGTTGCCCCGCCACCGCGGTGCGCAGCGAACATCTCGTTCGTCACCGGGAGGTAGATCGCACCGGCGAGTGCGTCGGTGATCGGTCCGTCGGCGACGACTGCGGCCACCGAGGTGCACCAGGCCGGGAGGTCGTAGAGGAAGTTCGCGGTGCCGTCGATCGGGTCGATGTGCCAGGCGATACCACTCGTGCCGCTGTCGGCAGCGCCCTCCTCGCCGATGATGGCGTCGTCGGGACGCAACCGTCGGAGCTCGGCGACGATGTGGGCCTCTGCGGCTCGGTCGAAGTCGGTGACCGGGTCGGTCGCACTGGACTTCGTGTCGTGTGCCGGTGGCTGGCCGACCGGCAGGCTGCGTCGACCGGCGAGCGCAACCGTGCCCGCCTCGCGGGCCAAACGTTCGGCCAGCTCGCGCAGCGACACCGGATCAGCGGGGTGCATGACCGGCGCCCGTGCGATCTTCGACTTCGCGCCATTCACCGAGCGCCCGCATCACGAGTACGGCGACGACCGCCATGCCTCCGGCGGCGATCACGGCGCCGATCAGGACGCCGAGCCCGAGCGGGACACCGCAGTCGCCTTCGCACTGAATCGAGATCAAGGAGTAGCCGATCAGCGCTCCGGCGAGGCCACTCAGGCAGATGGCCACGAATGCGCCGATGCGCACTCCGACCGAAGGCAGTGCGGACAGCGGGCGACCGGTCTCATCCATCTGGGCCAAGAGTACCGTCTTGATCCAGTACCGTCTTGAACGATGGCAGGCGCCCGCACGAAACCTGGCCAGCGAACGATCCTGCACGCCGACATGGACGCGTTCTTCGTGTCGGTGGAGTTGTTGCGCCACCCCGAACTCGTCGGCAAGCCGGTGGTCGTCGGCGGCACCGGCAACCGTGGTGTCGTCGCTGCGGCGTCGTACGAGGCTCGACGGTTCGGAGTCCACTCGGCATTGCCGTCGTCGGTCGCCCGCCGACGCTGCCCACATGCGGTGTTCCTGCCGGGGGACCACGCCCTCTACGGCGAGGTGAGTGCACAGGTCCAGGAGATCTTCCAGCGGTTCACTCCGCTCGTCGAACCGCTGTCGCTCGACGAGGCGTTCCTCGACGTCACCGGTTCGCGGCGACTCTTCGGGACGGGCGCCGACATCGCCTGGCAGATCCGCGATGCGGTCCGTGCCGAACTCGACCTCGGGTGTTGCATCGGCGTCGCCACGAACAAGTTCCTCGCCAAGCTCGCCTCCGTGGAGGCCAAACCGGTCGCCAAGCCCGACCGGATCGAGCCAGGTCTGGGCGTCAAGGTCGTCGAGCCCGGCACCGAGCAGGCCTTCCTCGATCCGCTCCCGGTGCAACGGCTGTGGGGCGTCGGGCCGGCCACGCTCGATCGCCTGCACCGGCTGGGCATCACCCACGTGGCCGATCTGCATCGTGTCGACCGCACTGCGACCGTCGCCTCGCTCGGAGCGAATCAGGCCGACCATCTCATCGCGCTGTCGACCGGGTTCGACGAGCGTCCGGTCGAACCGGACCGCGAGGCCAAGTCGATCGGCCACGAGGAGACCTATCCGCACGACAAACACACTCCGGAGGAGATCGACCGCGAACTGGTCCGGCTGGCCGACGCCGTGGCCCAGCGCCTCCGCAAGCAACAGGTCGGCGCCCGCACACTCACGTTGAAGGTCAGGTTCGCCGGGTTCACGACGATCACACGCTCGGTCACCTCGGGTGGCGCGCTCGACCTGGCCCCGGACATTCTCGCCGTGCTTCGACCCGTCGTCGAGATGATCGATCCGACTCCCGGGGTCCGTCTGCTGGGGATCAGCGGTTCGAATCTTGCGGCGCCATCGCGGCAGCTCACCCTCGACGACGCCGTCGAGGAGGCGCCGGACTGGAGTGCGGCCACGACGGCACTCGACGAGATCAGAAACCGGTTCGGTTCGTCGGCGATCGGTCCGGCGAGTTCGCTGAGCCCGACCGAACAGGTCGACTGCGAAACACCAGGCAGATCAAAGCTTCGGCTCGTCGAACGCGGTGGCCAGCAGTGGGGCCCGGACGCCGAATCCTGAGAGCTTCGGTCACATCTCGGTTCCCGCGTTGAGGTTCGGTCTCGAACGTGCGATGATACTGAAGTGCCGCTCTCCGAGAACGAACAGCGCATTCTTCGCCAGATCGAAGAGGAACTCCAACAAGACCCCACCTTTGCGCAAAAGGGGTATCGAGTGTCCCGGCGTCGCGCCGCGCTTCTCGGCATGGGCCTGGTGCTCGGACTCGCCATCACGATCGGCGGCCTGATGATCAACTTCGTCGTCGCGTTCGCCGGGTTCGTCCTCGTGCTGGTGATGGCCGTGATGCTCGAGACCGAGCTTCGCCTCGTCGGCCGCGACCGTCTCGGTCAGCTGCCCATCTCGGCATGGCTGAACGCCGGACGCCGCCCCGTCCGCGAACGCGACAACGACGAAGTCTGAAGTCGTTCTTCCCCGCTCAACTGAGACGGGTGAAGTAGCGGCGGACCCGGGTGAATGGCCCGACCGTGTCGTTGACTGCTCGTTCGATCTGACGGTTCCACTGTCGGCATTCGTTGATGCGGACGCTGGTGGTTCCCTCGGGAGCGAACGACATCTCGGTCAGTGCCGAGGCGAGTGATCCGAACGGTCGAGCGATCACGGGGAATGCGTTGGCTGCCTCGGCAGCTTGTTCGAGTGGTGTGACCGAAGCCTTGGGCCGCAACCCCACTTCGCGGAGGTCGTCGACGGACTGCCTCCAGAGGAGGGCAACTGCGCCGGCCGGGTCACGGGGTGCACGGCTGCGACGCCACCGGCGGATGAGTGCCGGCGCGGCGAGCAGTGCTCCGAACAGGGCGATCAGCAGGAGTTCGCGCGTCGGCCAGGAGCGGCTCTCGTCGGCAGTGGCGACCGAACCTTCGGTGGTGGCCGGGACACCTCCCGGATCGACGCCGGCCGGGACGACGGGCTGGCCGTCGGGCGTGGTCGCTCCGGGTGTGGGGACCGTGGTCTGGGGGGCGATGTTCACGTCCGGAGCGGGCGCTGGTTCAGCCGCCGGTGCGTTGGGATCCACGCCGGTCGCGTCCTGTTGTGGCTCGATGCTCGTGTAGTTCTCGGAACCGGGTGCACCACGTCCGGGGGTCGGCTCGAAGGGAACCCACCCGAGACCGTCGAACCAGACCTCGGGCCACGCGTGTGCGTTCTTGCCGAGGACGGAGTATCGCTCACCGTTGAAGTTGCCGGGAGTGAAGCCGACGGCGACACGGGCGGGGATGCCGAGCGTGCGCATCATTGCGGCGTACGTGCCGGCGAACTGTTCGCAGTAACCGACACGGTCGCGCAGGAACCCCTCGATGGCGTTGTTGCTGTGGCCGGCCTGCACTTCCAGGCTGTAGTCGAACTCGCTGCGGAACCAGTTCTGCAGGGTGAGTGCGGTTTCGTACGGCGTCGTTGCACCGGCGGTGACTGATCGAGCGAGTTCGCCGACCGAGGACGGGAAGTCGTCAGGCAGTTCGAGGTAGATCGGATCGCCGGCGTCGGTACTCGTCGCAGCCTGCAGCGCAGCGACCTCGAAACGCGGTGACGCCGACACGATCTCGAAGGTGTCGCCCAGTTCGAGGTCACCGTCGGTCTTCAGGAGTGTGGAGGAGTCGGCGTTCCACCGCAGGCCGTCCTGGGGTGATGCAGCCTGTGGGTCGGCTGCGGCCGGCACGAACTTCTCGCCGAGTGATGTGATCGTGATCTCCTGGCGGAGCTGCGTGGACCCGTCACGCGCAGCTGCGAGTTCACCATCCACACGCGAGAGGGCACGTTCCGGCAGACCCCATTCGGTGCCGTTGAAGCGGGGGAGTGCGGAGAGGCGCCAGTAGGACTCGAAATCGGCGCGCACGGTGAACAGTTCGGCGTTGGACCGGTTGGTGAGGCGTGACCGGATGTCGACGAGTGGGCTCACGACGTTGGTGACGCTGCCGTTGTTGCCGCCCCGTGTCTCGTACACGGGCTCACTGTCCGCGCCGGGCAGGTGGGGGCCGACGAAGGCCGCTGCGATCGCGACCACGGCGGCCATGCTGATGGCGGCGGGCACGATCGCCCGTGCCGCGGAGCGACGACCACCGATGACAGCAGCGCGTTGCGGGCCGTGGTGGGCGCGCAGGGCGACGGTTGCCGCCACGCCGGTTGCGACGAGTGCGGCGGTCAGTCCGATCCGGCTCCGGTCGGCACCCAGCGCGGCGACGAAGACGAAGAGCACACCGCCGGGCACGAGCGCCTCGGCCCGGGCAAAGGCTCGGAACGCGAAGGTGTCGGACAGGACGACGGTCAGTGCGATGCCGATGGCGGCGAGCACGTCCCAGCCGCCGTCGTAGATCACCGGTGCGACGGCGGTCCTGAACTCCTCGCGGACCCGCTCGATCTCCAGGCGGAACAGTTCGAGGGTCTCGCCGGTCGGAATCAGTGCCGCCATCGACTCGCGGTAGTGGACGATCGAGATCATCCAGACCATCACGGCGATCAGGATGGGCACCGACAGCACGCCGGGGATGCGCAGCCGGCGAGTCAAGAAGCCGACACCGTGCCCGACGACGGCGAGCACCACGAAGTCGTCGAAGAACTGCCATCCCGAGAAGACGCGGGCGTACCCGGCAGCGACGGCGATCGAGAACGCTGTGAGTGCAACGGTGGCGATCAGCTCGGTGCTGAGCGCCGGATCGAGCCCTGGAGTCGGCGTCGATGGTGATGCGACAGCGAGAGGCTGCGCGGTGTACGTGGATTCCCGGGGGCGATCCTCGGTGAGCGTCATGCGGGCACTCCCGTTGCGGTGGCAACAGTGACGGTGGGCAGCGTGATGCGAGCGCCGATGCCGTTGATCGAGCTCCACGAGTCGAGGAACTCGGTGTCGCTGCGCGCCGACACACCGATCGGTCCGCGAGCGCGTTCGTCGGTGGTCACCCCGATCGTGGTCAGCGTGGGATCGACGATGGCCTGGATCGCACGCCACCCGGCGCTGCGATGTGACCCGGTGACGAGGATCATCAGACCGAGGCCTTCACCGGGGTCGCGATCGAGCTGGCCGAGCGGCGAGGCATCGGGCTCGATGCGGGCGAGGACGCGCAGTGTGTTCGCTCCCGTTTCCGGGCCGCGCAGATCCACGCCGCCGGCCGTGACGAATCGAGTCGTCAGGCCCTCGTGCTCAGAGCTGTGCACGAGACTCGCCGCGGCGGTCACGCCACGCTCGAAACCGTCGGCATCGAGGTAGGACGCAGGGTCGGCGTCGAACACGATCGTGCAGCGACGCACGCCTTCGACGGTGTGCTCCTTGACCAAGAGGTCTTCGGAACGGGCTGACGACTTCCAGTCGATCGAGCGGGGCTCGTCGCCGTCGGCGTATGTGCGGAGCCCGTGGAACTCGCCGGGTCCGAGACGACGGGCCTGGATGACGAGGTGCCGCCCGAGCTGACCTTGTCCGAGGACCGGCATGCCGAGCAGATAGGTCCTCGGAGCAACGGTCACCGAGTCGGTGTCGGCGACGATCGATGTGGAACGAGCGATGCCGAGCGGGTCGCGGATCTCGGCATCGAGCGGCCCGAGCCGCACGATGCCACGTACGGTCGTCGGCAGCTGGTAGCCGGCAGAGGAGCGGGTGCCCGGCCGGAGCGGGGCGATCGAGAGCCGTGCCACGTGGTCGGTCACGTTCGACCTGCTGACACGCTCGGCGAGTTCGAACGCGGTGGAGCGAACAGCGCCGTGATGCTGGAGTCGAAGGTCGACACGGCCGGTGTCACCGGCGACGAGCACGGTCGGATGGACCCAGCGCTCAGCGGAGATGTTCGGTCGCCGCAGCCGGACGTACAGCAGCGCAAAGACGACGGCGGCAACGAACGCTGTGCCGATGACGAACAGTTCGATCACGCCGAAGACGCGCCCGACACCAATGGCGATCGCGCCGGCGACGAGGCTGCTCCACCCCTGGCGGGTCAGCACGGCTCGGTCACCACGTCAGCGAGCGACCGGCACGGAGACGGCGTCGAAGACCTCGCGTACCGCGTCGTCGGGGGAGAGGTGGGCTCCGCGGTCGGTTCGCACCATGATCCGGTGCGAGAGCGTCGAGATGCCGACTGCCTTGACATCGTCGGGTGTGGCGTAGTTGCGGCCACGCGCCGCAGCGTGCGCACGGGTCGCTGCAGCGAGTTGCAGCGTGGCTCGTGGCGAGAGGCCGAGTTCGACGCCCGGGTGTCGGCGGCTCGCCTCGGACAGGTCGACGAGGTAGGACTTCAGCGCCCCGGCGATGTAGACGGAGCGGACGGCGGCGATCATGCCCCTGATCTCTTCGGCGGAGACGACGGGGCTGAGGGTGCGGATGGTGTTGGCCGAACCCTGGTCGTCGAGCATCTGGATCTCGGCGGTGCGGCCCGGATACCCGATCGAGATCCGGAGCAGGAAGCGGTCCAGTTGGCTCTCGGGCAGCCGGTAGGTGCCCTCCTGGTCGACAGGGTTCTGTGTCGCGATCACCATGAACGGCGGGGCGAGGGGACGGCTGGTGCCGTCCACGGTCACCTGGCGTTCCTCCATGGCCTCGAGGAGCGCGGACTGTGTCTTCGGTGAGGCTCGGTTGATCTCGTCGGCGAGGACGATGTTCGCGAACATCGGACCCGGCTCGAAGCGGAAGCTTTCGGTGGAACGCTGGTAGATGCTGACGCCGACGAGGTCGGCCGGCAGCAGGTCGGGCGTGAACTGGACACGCTTCCACGTGCAGTCGACCGAGGCCGACAGGGCTTTGGCGAGGCTGGTCTTGCCGACACCGGGGACATCCTCGACGAGGAGGTGGCCCTCGGCGAGCATGCACATGATCGCGAGTTCGACGGTGTCGGTCTTGCCGTGGATCACCTGCTCGATGTTCGCCGTGATGGCATCGAACAGTCCTGCGAAGCCGCGCGGAGCGATGTCGGCGGCCGGCCCACCTGGTCCTGCTCGAAAGGACTGGTCGGGGGTTCCGTCTGCGTCAACGTCGATCGTCACGAGGTGAAAGGGTAGATGCAAACACGGCCGTCAGGTAGTCAGAGGGGTAGTCGGCGCTACCTTCGTTGTCGATGAGTTTCGAGCCGTGCTGGTGAGTGTCGAAGGCGATTCCCATGTTCTGGCCGTGGCGATCGAACCGTCGCGCCTCGCTGCCGGTCTCGTCGACTCGTCGGGAACGGTGCTGTTGAGAGATCGGATCACGACCCCGAGCCGCGACGTCTGGCGTGCTCTCGAACAGCTGATCCGGCGAGTGATCGCCGCGGCACCTGAAGGGTTGCCGTCGCCGCGTGCTGTCGGTGTCAGCTGCACCGGTCCGGTCGACGTGCGCGCTGGCACCGTGTCGCCTCCGCTCGTGCCGGCATGGTCGCACTTCCCGCTGCGCGAGCATCTGGAACGATTGACCGGCCGGACCGTCGAACTCGACACTGCCGGCGGTGCGCTCACCGAGGCTGCGCGCTGGGTGGGCGAAGCGGTCGGTCTGGGGAGCTACCTGACGATCCAGATCGACTCGACCGTCGAGTCCGGTTGCGTGATCGGCGGTGTCCGTCTGTCCGGGTCGCTCGGCAACGCCGGCGCGCTCGCTCACCTCAACGTCGAGCCCGGCGGAAAGCTCTGCGTCTGCGGCGCCTCGGGATGCCTCGAGGCATATGTGTCGTCCACCGCACTCGAAGCAGAACTGAACCGGCCGCTGGGTCGGGCGACGTCGCCGATCATCGACCGGACGGGCATCATGCTCGGACGAGCCATTGCGTCGTCGTGCGCGATTCTCGACGTCACGACGGTGCTGCTGTCTGGCAACGTGATCGACGTGCTCGGTGATCCGATGCTCGAAGCCATGCACCGCGAGCTGACGACCAGATCACGGCTCCGCAACCTGGCGGACCTGAAGGTCATCGAACCGCACGAACGGATCGCTCCGCTGATCGCTGCGGCATCGCTCGCACTCCGTTGATGATGCGGATCGGTCCGGCTACTCGCCGGTAACAAGGAGCCAGTAGAGTCGCTCGCATGGATCCGACGTACACAGCAGAAGCAGAGGCCTACCGTGAAAAGGTCCAGGCGTTCCTCGCTGAAAAGCTCCCATCGAACTGGAACGGGATCGGCAATCTGCAAGACGCCGAACTCGACACCTTCGTCGCCGAATGGCGTCACACCCTCTACGAGGCCAACTATCTCGCGCCGGGTTGGCCCGTCGAATTCGGGGGCGCTGGGCTGTCGGCGACCGAACAGGTCATCCTCGCCGAAGAGTTCGCCAAGGCCGGCGTGCCGACCGGCGGCCCGAACGACGCGTTCAGCATCCAGATGCTCGGCAACACCATTCTCGTGTGGGGCACCGACGAGCAGAAGGCGCACTATCTTCCCCGCCTGCTGAAGGGTGATGACACCTGGTGCCAGGGTTACTCCGAGCCCGATGCCGGCTCCGACCTCGGCAACGTCGGCCTCAGGGCCGAGCTCGACGGTGATGAGTGGGTTCTGAACGGTCAGAAGATCTGGACCTCTGCCGGTCACCTCGCCGACCACATCTTCACCCTCGCTCGTACCGATCCCGATTCGCCCAAGCACAAGGGCATCTCGTTCCTGCTCGTCCCGATGGACCAGCCGGGCATCGAAGTCCGTCCGATCAAGATGATCTCCGGCGACAGCGAGTTCAACGAGGTGTTCTACACCGATGCTCGTGTCCCCAAGGAGAACGTCATCGGCGGCGTGAACAACGGCTGGGCCGTCGCCATGTCGCTGCTCGGTTACGAGCGTGGCGAAGCTGCAGCGACCGGTCCGATCCGTTTCAAGGGTGAGTTCGCCCGGCTGTTGAAGATGGCTCAGGACCGCGGCGTCGCCGACGATCCGGTGATCCGTCAGAAGCTCGCCTGGTGCTATTCGAAGGTCCAGATCATGGGCTTCCTCGGTCAGCGGGTGCTCACCCAGTTCCTCGCCGGACATCACCCGGGCCCCGACGCCGCCATCGGAAAGCTCCAATGGAGTGAGTACCACCGTGTCGTCACCGAACTGGCGATGGACATCATGGGTGCCGACGCACTCGTGTGGGAGGGTCGCAAGCCGCCGTCTTCGTTCGGCTCCGACGATGCCGGTGCGCCGAACGACCCGTCGTCCTGGATCGGTACGTTCCTCAACGCTCGCGCCGGCACGATCTACGCCGGGTCCTCCCAGATCCAGCGCAACATCATCGGTGAGATGATCCTCGGCCTGCCGAAGGAGCCTCGCCCGCCGGCTCCGGCGAAGTGACGCAGACACCATGATTCGCGCCCTCGGCGGGGTGGTGCGTCGCCCCGACCTGTGGGTGACTGCGCTCCGCCAGGCGCGCCGCACCGCTCCGCAGGGTTGGTGGAAACGCCGCCCGTTCCTGCCGGTTCCGTCGGGCGCGTACCTCGAGTTTCGTCTCGTCACGCAATACGGCGATGCCACGCATCGACCGGAGGCGGGAGATGTGGTCAAATATCTCGAATGGTGCCGCCAGTGGGATCGAACCTGAAAACCCCGTTCCGCCTGCTCAGGGTCGCTCTGTAGGGTCCGGCCATGCACAGCGCGCTCGTCCTCAACGCCAGCTATGAGCCGCTGTCCGTCGTGTCTGCCCGCCGGGCCACGTGCCTGGTCCTGGCCGACAAGGCCGAGATGCTCGAAGACGATGGCATCGTGCTGCACTCCGAGACCCTCGACCTCGCACAACCGTCGGTGATCAGGTTGAGGTACATGGTGAAGGTGCCGTACGTGCGTCGGACCGCCATGTCGCGCCGGGCGATCTTCGCTCGCGACGAGAACCGCTGCCAGTACTGCGGTCAGCACGCCGACACGATCGACCATGTCTTTCCTCGTTCGCGCGGCGGTGGGCACACCTGGGAGAACGTCGCTGCCGCCTGCAAGCCGTGCAATCTGACCAAGCGTGACCGAACGCCGGACGAGGCGGGCATGCGTCTGGCTCGTCCGTGTCATGTTCCGAGGTCGACGGCGTGGGTCGTCGTGTCGGTGAATTCGATGCCTGACACGTGGCGTGCGTACCTGCGGCTTGCGTCGTGAATCCGGTTTCGTGAAGCTCGTCGAATGCGCCGTGTCGCCCCGCACGTTTCACGGACGCGAGCTGCCGGAGTCGCCGACGCCGCAGATCTGGTGGAACCGGTTGACCGAACCGGCGCTCGTGCTGGGTTCGGCACAGCGTGACGAGTCGATCGTCGATGCTGCGGCGTGCGCGGCTGCAGGCGTCGACATCGTGCGACGTCGCAGCGGCGGTGGAGTGGTGCTGTTGATCCCCGACGAGGTCGTCTGGTTCGACGTGATCCTGCCGACCGGTGGTTCGGTGATGAAACGCCTCGGCGACGACATCCACGCCCCGATGCTGTGGCTGGGTGAGCGCCTGGTCGAGGTCCTTCAATCCGAAGTGAATGGAGTGTTGACAGTCAAGGGTCCCGGAATGGTGGCGACGCCGTGGTCCTCGCTCATCTGTTTCGACGGGTTCGGCCCCGGAGAGGTCGTGCTCGACGGCCACAAGCTCGTCGGCATCAGTCAACGCCGCACTCGCACCGCTGCCCGCCTGCAGTGCTGTTGGTACCGGTCCTACGACTCGTCGGCCCTGGTCGATCTGCTCGCTGCAGACCGCCGCCCCGATGTCTCCGACCTGGCGCCGGTCGCCCTGCTCGATGTCACCAGTGTTCGCACGCTGCTCGGCGTGCTCGTCCAGGAGCTCGGAGCCGACTGACGGATCGCTGTCCGATCAGCCGTCGGGGAGCAGCAGTCGCGACCAGGTGTCGGCGAGCCATCGTTCGTAACGGTTGGGTGGCCAGCCCCGTTCGACGGTGAGCAACACGTAGACCTCGGCGCTGTTGCTGACCCAGATGGTGTCTGCAGCCTCGGCAACGGACAGCCCGGCGCGGAGCCCGCCCACCGATTTCAGATCCTTGGCCAGCTCGCGCATGTTGATCGCACGTCGCTCGCTGATCTCCTCCCAGATCGCTCTCGCCTCCGGCTCGGTGGTCGCCGCATCGCGCAAGGCCAGCAGGAGTGGTGCGAGACGCGCATGGATCTCACGGGTGGCGCGAGCGTAGATCGCGAGCTTGCGTAGCGGGTCGGGCTCGGCGCGAATCGCTTCGACATAGTCTCGTCGTTCGGCAGGGACTGCTTCGTCGGTGCCGGAGATGGCGTGTTCGATGAGTTCGCGCAAGAGCACTGGTTTGCGTCCCACGAGTGCATAGACCGTGTCGACGTGCACGCCGGCATTCCGTGCGATGGTCGCGACGGTGGTTGCCCGGTAACCCCGTTCGAGCATCTCGAACCTCGCGGCGTCGAGGATCGATCGTCGGGTCTCGTTCGACTGCTCGAGACGCGTGCTGTTGTCGTAGGGCCGCTTTTCGTTGACTTGCCGGGCCATCGCGCTCATACTTTCATCCGGAGCCTATTCGGATCAAGTGAGGGAGCTTTCATGTCATTCGCGTTCACTCAAGATGTGCCGATCGATGCTGCCTTCTACAGCCGCATCACGGCGGCCCTCGGCGATGCACCACCCGAGGGTCTCGTCGTTCATCTCGCCGTCGAGCGTCCTGAAGGAGGCCTGCGCTACATCGACGTCTGGGATTCCGAAGCGCATTGGGATCGATTCGTCGACGAGCGACTGCACCCCGTCGTGCACGGTCTCCTCGGCGAGGTGTTCGGAGCCGACCTCCCACCCGAGCCCGAACAGACCCCGCTCGCGGTGATCCACGCCTGGACACAGTGACTGTCAGGTTTCGCGCACCCGGTCGACGCCGAGGCGTAGTGTTCGACACCCGTAACAGATCGGAGGGCTCGATGCCCTCGGGCTTCCAACTCGCTCAGCATCAGGCAACCGCCTACGAGACGTACACGCGTGTCTTCATGGAGGGATCCGCTCGACTCCTCGCTGAAGGTGCACTGATCCACGCCGGCGATGTCGTGCTGGATCTGGCCTGCGGCACCGGTCTCGTGGCGCGCCACGCCGCCGCCCTGGTCGCACCCGGCGGTCGGATCATCGGCGCCGACATCAACCCGGCAATGCTCGAGATCGCCCGGCACACCGCCACTGACGTGGAATGGGTCGAGGCCCCGTGCGATGCCCTCCCGTTCGACGACGACACGTTCACTCATGTGATCTGCCAGCAGGGATTCCAGTTCTTCCCGGACCCGCTCGCAGCCATGCGCGAGGCGCGACGCGTGCTCGCGAACTCAGGGGTGCTGATCGCAACGGTGTGGGCAACGCCGGGGCACAACCCCTACATCGAACAGCAACTCGAGCTCCTCGCCGAACTCGACCCATCGCTCACAGCCTCGGTACGACGAGCCACCCCAGTGAACGCGGACGACTTCTTACGTTCAACCGCCGAGACAGCCGACTTCGACGACATCGAGATCACGATGCTCGAACACGACGTCGACATCGCCGACTTCGAACCCTGGTTCCTCGCCCAGACCGGAGGAACCCCTTGGGGCCCCGCCCTGGCTGCGTTGCCCGACGACGGACGATACGAACTGGCCTCGGCGATGGCCGACAAGATCCAGAGGTACGCAACGCCCGACGGAGGTCACCGACTCCCGTTCCGGTCGTACCGCCTTCAGGCCCACGTCCCAGACTGAGGACTCCGGTAGTCGTGCTCGATGATGCAATCGGCGACCTCGCCGAGGCTGACCTGGGTGTGCTGGATCGCGAATGGTTCGCTCGGTATGCACGGTCGGTCGACGAGTTGTTGGCTCGCGTCGATGCGCTCACCGTCGATGTTGCTGCCGAGGTCCAGCGTCGAGGCCACGATCGAGCATCCGGATTCTTCTCGACCAAGTGCTGGGTGAAGCACCATGCCCAGGTGTCCGAGCCCGAAGCGCGCGGTCGGTCGCAGGTGATGCGCCTCTTCGTTCTCATTCCAAAGTGGGCGGCGGCGGCGAAGTCCGGTGAGGTCGGATTCGGACAGACCCGGCTGATGGCTCGCGTCGCGGCCAATCCCCGGGTGCACATCGCGCTCGCCGCCTGTGTCGGCCTGCTGCTCGCCGACGCGATCGTGCTGCCGTACGACGAGTTCGAACGGCGACTCCGAGATGTCGAACGCTCTGCTGACCAGACGGGTGCTGAGACGCAGGCAAGCAGAATGACGAGGCACGTGATGCCGGGATGCGACGGCGACGCGACGGGACGTGCGCGACTCGGCGAGGGTGGTGATCGACCTGGGCCGCCGCTCCCGGCTGTTCACCGGCTCGGCGCGTGAGGCGGTGATGTTGCTGTCCGATCGGTGGCTCTGGCCCGGATGCGATCGGGTGGTGCGGTGCTGCCAGTCGGACCCCTCGCTCGGGTGGGCAGCACACGGTGCCTCGGTGCCCCGGAACGGCGGTGTGATGTGCCGCTGGCACGACCTGTGGAAAGAACCGGGCGGTCTCACGGTCCGGCGCGACGAAAAAGGCGAGTGGATCGTCAGAAATGCCGACGGCGACCAGATCCTCTGAGCGGTCGCGGCCGTCTCCAACTCGGTCGGTGTCCTGAGCTGGGGTGATGTACCTCGACCTGACGTTGGCGAGGTGTCGTCGAGGTGGCTGTCGAGGTGGTGGCGGGCAGTGGTGGAGTGATGGTGGCGGGGTCGAATGGGTGGATTCGGGGTCAAAATGGGGACTAATGGTTGACGGTGGGGGCGAATGGGGGCACAATGGGGCGCGCTGGGGTGATCTCCCTCGTACGCCAGCGTGTTTCAGGCCCATCCCGGGGGAGCGTGGCAGAAGTGAGATGTAACCGGTGTTTGTCGGGGTGCACGAGCGACAGCTCGACGATCGAGGACGTGTGGCATTGCCACCGACCTTTCGGCACCCCCTCGGTGACCTCTGCTACCTCTTTTCCGGCGAAGACGGCTGCGTCAGCATCCGCAGCGTCGAAGCCTTCAAGGACGAAGCCAACGACCTGATCGCCCGCGTCAAGCGGGGTGAAGCCAGCCGAGACCGCCAGCGCGCGTTTGCTGCATCGGCGAGCGAGGCGTCGATCGACAAGCAGGGCCGAGTCACGATCTCGCCCGAACTCCGGGCGTACGCCGGCATCGAGCCGCAGTCGGCGATCGTCCTGCTGGGTGACCTCGACCACATCGAGATCTGGGAGCCGGCCGCCTACGTGAGTCACCGCGACAACGGGACCAACGAACTCACGGGAGACACGCAATGAGCGTCGCGACGAGAGAGACAGCATGAACGCAGCAGAAGCCACCAACGACTTCGAGCATCGGCCGGTGATGCTGGCCGAGATCACGCAGCTGTTCGCCGACGTCCCGGCCGGAACCATCGTCGACGCGACGCTCGGTGGTGGCGGCCACGCACAATCGATTCTCGCTGCCCACCCGCACCTCGACGTCCTCGGGATCGACCAGGACACCGACGCACTCACGGCGGCGATGGAACGCCTGAAGGACCAACGGCACCGGCTGCGGACCAGCCACCGTCGGTTCAACGAGTTCCGAGAGGCGCTGGCCGACCACGGGATCACCGAGATCAGCGGCGCACTCTTCGACCTCGGCGTGTCCTCCCCGCAACTCGATCGCGGCGACCGCGGCTTCTCGTATCGCAACGAGGGCCCGCTCGACATGCGGATGAACAACGACCAGCAGTGGTCGGCGGCCGACGTCGTCAACGGCTACGAGGAATACGACCTCGCCCGAATCATCAAGCTGTACGGCGACGAGAAGTTCGCCAAGCGCATCGCCGCATCGATCGTCGCAGCGCGACCCATCGCCACCACCTCCGAACTCGCGGAGGCGGTCACGAACGCCATTCCGGCGCCAGCGCGCCGGAGTGGCGGCCATCCTGCCAAGCGGACCTTCCAGGCCATCCGCATCGAAGTCAACGGCGAACTCGACGTCCTGCCCGACGCACTCGACCAGGCCGTCGAGGCCACGGTCCCCGGCGGTCGGATCGCCGTGCTCGCCTACCACTCCGGCGAGGATCGCATCGTCAAGGAACGCTTCGCGCTCGCGGCTGGTGCCTGCGATTGCCCGCACGACCTGCCCTGTGTGTGCGGCGCGATCCAGACCGTCCGCATCGTGCGTGGTATTCCGAAGAAGCCCTCCCAGGACGAGCGCACGTCGAACCGCCGCGCCACGTCGGCACGGCTCCGAGTCGTCGAGCGGATCGAACCGACCCGCAAATCCGACGGCCAACCGGTCGGTGCGAACTGATGGCCGTCCCGATGCGCGCTGCCGCACAGCCGAGCAGAGCTGCACAGTCCACGAAGACCGCCAAAAACGCACAGAGCCCCAAGAACACACAGAGCCCCAAGAACACACAGAGCCCCAAGACAGCGCTGGCACTGACGCCGAAGCCCCGACGCCGTTGGCCGGTCGCCCTCGGTGGCATCGCGCTCGTCGTCGTGCTCACCGGCCTGCTCGGCGCCGCGGTGTTCCACACCCAACTCGCCGAACGCCAGATCCGAATCGACGGGATCGAACGGTCGGTGAAGGATGAACGAGAACGCTTCGACGAGCTTCGGTACCGCCGTGCGGAATTGCGCTCGCCCGTTCGCCTCGCAGTTGCGGCCGAAGGTCTCGGCATGATCCCCGGCGACACCGGGGAGTTCGTTGAGATCGACCCGTGGCAGCTCGCCCGTCAACTCGCAGCGGCGGGTGTCGTCGACGACTCGACGCGCAACGTGGTGATCGACACCGACCCACTCGAACAGTTCAGTGACGTCAAGCGCGTCTCAGCGGGCCAGCCCTAGGAGCGACTGACATGGCCACCCGCACCCACGGCGCACCACAGCGCACATCGTCCAACACTGCGAACCGCAACACCGCGAACCGCAACACAGCGAAGCGGTCGTCGTCGCAGACGCCGGTCCGGGGAACCGTGACCTCGAAGCGGTCCGCCGCTGGACGCGTCGCCACGCCGTCCAACCAGGGGAACGCCGGCCGTGGTCGACACTCGCCCGTGGGGCCGCAGCAGCGCAGAGCCCGGCCGAAGTCGGTCGCGCCCGTCGTCGAATCCCAACGTGCCAGCACGCCCCGTTCGAAGAAGAACGTCAAGGCCGTCAAGCCGGACCTCCGTGCCGCCGAGCGGCGCGTCGGCTCGCCGCAGCGTCGACTTCGCCTGGCACTGTTCGCGATCGGGATCGTGCTCGCCGGCATCATCGCCCGCGTCGGCTACATCCAGACCACGGAAGCCGGGACGCTGCAGTCCGCCGGAGCGAACCAGTGGACACGCTCGTACGACCTTCCCGCGCAGCGCGGCACGATGTTCGACCGCAACGGCAACGAACTCGCCATGTCGGTGCCGGCAGCATCGATCTCGATCAACCCGAAGTTGGTCGTCGATGGCGCGGCGGTCCTCAATGACCTCGACAACCTGCTCGATCTCTCCGACGAGAAGGTGGCGTCCCTCGCCGCCGAACTGAACCGAACCGACAAGCGTGGATTCGTCTATGTCGCGCGGCAGGTCGACGCCAACGTCGGTGACTTCATCCGAGACCTCGGGCACGCAGGAGTGAACGTCGACGACGAGTCGCGTCGCGAGATGCCCGGCGGTGACACCGGGCGCAGCGTGCTCGGTCGAACCAACATCGACGGGACGGGCATCGCCGGCCTCGAGATGCAGTACGACGACGTGCTCACCGGTACCGAGGGATCGATGTCGCGCGAGGTGGATCCGAAGCAGCGCACGATCGCCGGTTCGGAATCGATCACCCAGGCGCCGGTCGACGGCGACGACCTCGTCCTGACGCTCGACCGTTCGATTCAGTTCTCGACCGAGCAGGTGCTCCTCGCTCAACTCCAGAGCATCGGAGCCAAGGGTGGCTCCGTCATCGCCCAACAGACCTCCACCGGCGAGATTCTCGGCATGGCGTCGGTGCGATTGGACGAGACGACGGGCCAGTACGAAGTGACGAGCGGCAACTATGCCGCCGTCGATGCCTACGAGCCCGGCTCGGTCGCGAAGGTCATCACCATCGCCGGTGCACTCGATGCCGGTGCGGTCACGCCTGACACCGGGTTCAACGTGCCGTGGCGCAAGCAGTACTACGACGATCTGCTCAAGGACAGCCACGAACACCCCGACCAGTACCTGTCGGTCTCCGACATTCTCACCGAGTCCTCGAACATCGGCACGATCATGGTCCAAGAGGCGCTCGGCCGCGAGGAGCACCACGACTACATGGCCGACTTCGGACTCGGTGTGAAGTCCGCACTCGACTTCCCCGGCGAGTCCGAGGGCATCTTGAAGGATCTTGGCGATCTGTGGGGTTCGGAACGGGTGACGGTGTCCTACGGGCAGGGCGTGTCGAGCACGTCGATCCAGCTCGTCTCGGCAGTGAACGTCATTGCCAACGGTGGCACCTACGTCGCTCCCAAACTCGTCAAGGCCACGGTCGGACCCGACGGAGTCCAGACTCCTGCCGCTGACTCGCCGAGCCGGCGGGTCGTGTCCGAGCAGGCGGCTGCCGACACGGCTGCCATGATGGAGCGCGTGGTGTGCGAAGGCACCGCCAGCCGAGCACAGGTGCCCGGCATCGCCGTCGCCGGCAAGACCGGCACCGCATTCAAGGCGGCTGACAACGGCACGTACTACAACGAGCAGGGCCAGCGGATCTACTACGCGAGCTTCGTCGGCTTCTTCCCGGCCGACGACCCGCAGGTCACCATCCTCGTCTCGGTCGACGAGCCGCCGGCCGGCACCGGTGATCGCTTCGGTGGCACCGCAGCGGCTCCCGTGTTCGCAGCTCTCGTGCCGACGCTGATCCACGAACTCGGCATCCAGCCCGCCCCCGGAAGCACTGGGTGTGCTGAGTGAAGTCGGCCCAGCTCGTCGCCCACCTCGAATCCACCGGTGTCCGAGTGGAGCTCGTCGGCGCCTCCGAGATCGTCGCCGACGTCGACTTCGATGCCGTGACCCACGACTCACGTCAGGTCCGGCCCGGAACCCTGTTCGCCTGCCTGCCCGGTGACCATGTCGACGGGCACGACTACGCCGTTGCCGCCGTCGAGGCCGGAGCCACCGCCCTGCTCGTCCAGCGGCCACTCACCGACCAACGCCTCGCGTCGACACCCCAGATCGTCCTCGACGACACCCGCCGTTCGCTCGGCCCGGTCAGCGCATTGATCGCCGGGTCACCGGCATCGTCGTTGACCACGGTCGGTATCACCGGAACCAACGGCAAGACCACGGTCACGGCGATGCTCACCGCGATCTTCGAGGCCAACACGTGGTCGACCGGGGTGATCGGCACACTCCACGGGCCGCGCACGACACCGGAAGCACCAGAACTCCAGGCAACGCTGGCGGGCTTCGTCGCTGCCGGCAACACCGCCGCGGTGCTCGAGGTGTCGTCGCACGCCCTGGCGCTCCATCGCGTCGACGGCACGACGTTCGATGCCGTCGTCTTCACCAACCTCGGCCATGATCACCTCGACCTCCACGGCACGCCAGAGGAGTACTTCCGGGCGAAGGCCTCGCTGTTCACACCCACCTTCTCCACGCTCGCCGTCATCAACGCCGACGACACGCACGGCAGGCTTCTCATCGACGTGGTCGCCTCGACCGACGGCATGACCGTCGTTCCTTTCAGCGTTGCCGATCTCGACGCTGTCGACGTGACTGCCACATCGATCCGGTACCGATGGCGTGGCATGCCCGTCGACGTCTCCATCGGCGGTGACTTCAACGTGTCGAATTCGCTCGCCGCACTCGAGACCGCAGTGGCGCTCGGCGTGAGTCCGACCGTCGCTGCAACTGCGCTCGCCTCGTTGCCGACGGTTCCCGGCCGGTTCGAGAGCGTCCTCCTCGACGACGGTTCGCTCCCGCCGTTCTCGGTGGTCGTCGACTACGCGCACACACCCGACGGACTGGCGGAAGTGTTGAGCTCGGCTCGCTCGGTCGTCGACGACGACGCGGACGTCATCGTCGTGTTCGGCTGCGGCGGCGATCGCGACCACGCCAAGCGACCCGCGATGGGCGCTGCAGCTGCTGCTGGTGCCGATTGCGTCATCATCACCTCGGACAACCCGCGCAGCGAGGCACCAGGTGCGATCATCGATGACATCAAGCGAGGGGTCGCTGAGCGCTACGGTGACCGTGTTCGGGCACAACCCGACCGTCGCCTGGCAATCGGTGACGCCCTCGAGATCGCCCGACCGGGCGACATCGTCATCATCGCGGGCAAGGGGCACGAACAGACCCAGGACCTCGGCAACGAGGTGGTGGCGTTCGACGATCGGGCGGTTGCCCGTTCATTCCTCCAGCCGCAACAAGAACCAGATCCCTCAGAAATGCAGCAGCACAAAGAAAGCACGGAACTCTCGTGATCGCGCTCATGATCGCCACGGCGGTGTCGACACTCGTCTCGCTCTTCGGCACCCGCTACCTCATCGTCTTCTTCCAGACCCGCGGCCAGGGTCAGCCGATCCTCGGCAAGGAGGACAACGGCCCCGTACACCACATGCCCAAGCAGGGCACACCGACCATGGGTGGCATCGCCATCGTCGTCGCAGCCTTCGTCGGTTGGTTCGCCGCGCACGTTCGCGAACTGCCGTTCTCGCGGCAGACAATGATCGTCTGGGTCGGCGTGCTCGCGCTCGCTGCAATGGGTTTCCTCGACGACTACATCAAGGTCCGCAAGCGCCACAACCGCGGCATCTTCTGGAAGCAGAAGAACTACATCACCATGCTGATGAGCTTCGGCATGGCCTGGCTTCTCGTCGCCGGCACCGGCATCTCCGAGACGATCTCGGTGACCCGTCCGGAGATCGGGATCGAAGTCCCGACCGCGGTCTGGATCATCTGGGCCGGCCTCATCATCTGGGCGACCACGAATGCGGTCAACGTCACCGACGGCCTCGACGGCCTCGCAGCCGGCTCAGCGCTCATGGGCTTCGGTGCGTTCGCGCTCATCGGCTACTGGCTCTTCCGTAACCCCGACGTGTACGACAGTGCCGTCAATCCGCTCGGTATGGGCGTCTTCGCCGCATCGTTCGCCGGTGGTTGCCTCGGCTTCCTCTGGTGGAATGCAGCGCCGGCGCGCATCTTCATGGGCGACGTCGGTGCGCTGGCCATCGGCTCGGCACTCGCCTTCCTCGCACTCACCACCAACACGCACCTGCTGATCATCCTGATCTGCGGCATCAACGTGATGGAAGCCGGCTCCGTCGCCATCCAGATGGGCGTCTTCAAGGCATCGGGCCGGACCAAGCGTCTGTTCCGCATGTCACCGATCCACCATCACTTCGAACTCATCGGATGGCCCGAGACCACGGTCATCATCCGCTTCTGGCTGATCGCCGGGATCTCCGTCGCGACCGCCGTGGCCATCTTCATCGCCGACTTCACCAACGTCGCAGTCGGCCTCTGATCACATGACCGGCACCGGCACGAACACCAGCGCCAGCACCAGCACGCTCGTCTTCGGTCTCGCTGTCGCCGGGGTCTCGACGGTGCGCGGGCTGCTCCGACACGGCTTCGACGTGGTGGTCGCCGATGACGTCATCACGCCCGAACGCCAGGCGCTCGCCGACGAACTCGGTGTCGAACTGCTCGACGCCTCCGGACGTTCCGTCCACGATCTGCTCGACGGCGTGACCATGCTCTGTCCCGCCCCGGGTGTGCCCGAATCGCACCGAATCATCGACGCGGCGCTCGCTGCGGGCATCGAGATCGTGTCGGAACTCGAACTCGCATACCGCTGGGAACAGCAGCGTCCGGGCGGCCCGCGCCCGATGCTCGCAGTCACCGGAACCGACGGCAAGACCACCACGACCAAGTTGGCAGTGCACCTGCTCGAAGCAGCCGGACTCCGTTCCATCGACGCCGGCAACACCGACACACCACTCGTCGACGCCATCGATGATCCGGCGTACGACGCCTTCGTCGTCGAGTGCAGCAGCTTCCGGCTTGCGTGGACACCGACGTTCCGGGCAGAGGCCGCAGTGTGGCTCAACCTGCAACCGGACCATCTGAATTGGCACCGCTCGATGGATGCCTACGCCGCAGCGAAGGCCCAGGTCTTCGCGAACCAGACCGCCACCGACGTCGCGATCGGATTCGCCGCCGACCCGATCGTCATGTCGCACGTCGCCGCAGCGCCCGGTGAGCAGCGCAGCTTCGGCACGCCGCAGGCGGACTATCGGAGCACCGACGCTGCCCTCGTCGGCCCCGCCGGGATCATCGCTCCGCTCGATGCGCTCAGCCGTCGGCTGCCCCATGACATCACCAACGCCCTGGCTGCTGCGGCACTGGTCCTCGAAACCGGCCTCGCCGACACGGCCGCCGTCGCGGCCGGTCTCGGTACGTTCGTCGGGCCGGCGCACCGTCTGGAACTGCTCGGGACGCTCGACGGCGCGGACTGGTACAACGATTCGAAGGCCACCACACCGCACGCGGCCGGTGCCGCCATCCGTTCCTTCGAACGCATCGTGCTGATCGCCGGGGGAGCGGACAAGGGTGTCGACCTCGGCTCGATGGCCGAAGAACCCGACCGCATCGCGGCGGTCATCGCCATCGGGACGACCGCGGCCACTCTGGTCGCTGACTTCATCACTGCCGGTGTCGACCCCGACCGCATCGTCAACGCGGGAACGCTGGACCGGGCCGTCGCCACCGCTGTCGAATGGGCGCAGCCCGGCGACACCGTGCTGCTGTCTCCCGGGTGCGCCAGCCTCGACCAGTTCACCAATTTCGAAGTCCGTGGCGACAGTTTCCGACACCTGTTCGCCGAACGAACCGCGCTCGTGACTCCCGCCAGCCCGACGCAGGAGGTTTCTGCATGACGTCCACACTCACCGACCGGCGCCGAGCAACGCTCGAACGCCGAGACACACCGGCCCCCAAGCGAACGGCGAGCAGACGACCGGCCGGCAAGCGCAAGCTCGCGGCACCGACGGGTCGGACCAAGCAGGCGAGCAAGCGGCCGGTGTTGCGGCCGGTCCGCCTCAGGCAGGCGAAGACCGACGACCGCCAACGGACACTCGGCCCGCCGCCGGGCACGTTCTACGTGATCGCCGGCGTCGTTGCCGTGTTCGTCATGCTCGGCCTCGTCATGGTGCTGTCGGCATCCGCGGTCACCCAGTCCAATCTGGGCAACTCGCCGTACGCGGTGTTCAACAAGCAGGCGATGTGGGCCGGTCTCGGCCTGGTCGGGATGATCGCCGCCACCAAGATCCCCTACACCTCGTGGCGTCCGCTGGTGATTCCGCTCGGTGTGCTGGGAGTGATCGCGATGGCAGGACCGTTCATGCCGGGCATCGGCGTCAGCATCAACGGCGCCCGGTCCTGGGTTCGTGTCGGACCGTTCTCGGCGCAACCGTCGGAGTTCCTCAAGCTCGTCGTCGTCATCGTCGCAGCCGACCTCCTCGCCCGCCGCGGGCGAGCGCTCGCCGACCATCGCAACGCACTGCTCCCGGTCGCACTGCTCACCACGATCGCCGGCGCGCTGTGCATCATCCAAGGAGACCTCGGGTCGGCCATCGTCGTCGGCGCCATCGTGTTGAGCATCGCCTGGATCGCTGGGCTCCCGGTCCGACAACTCGCCGTCATGGCCGCCTTCGCAGTGGTCGGCGCCGTGCTCTTCGTCGTGTCGAGCCCCCGTCGCCTCGCACGGTTCACGGCGTTCACGAACATCGAGGGCCACAAGGAGTACGAGGCATTTCAGGTCTGGCAGGGAATGGTCAGCATCGCCAATGGCGGCCTCACCGGGTCTGGCATCGGCGGCAGCCGCGGCAAGCTCGGCTACGTCCCGTACGCCCACAGTGACTTCATCTTCTCGATCATCGCCGACGAACTGGGCATGATCGGCACCGTCGCCGTCGTCGGCGGGTTCATCGTCCTCGTCGCCTTCGGCATCCAGACAGCGCTCGCCGCACCCGACCGGTTCGGCATGCTCCTCGCCGGTGGCATCTCGGCGTGGTTCGGAGTCCAGGCCATCGTCAACCTCGGCGGCGTCACCGGTCTGATGCCGGTGACCGGGCTCACCCTGCCGTTCTTCTCCGCCGGAGGCAGCTCGCTGTTCGTCAGCATGTTCGCTGCCGGCCTGCTGCTCAGCGTCGCCCGTCGCGCCATTCGTACCTGATGTTCGCGATCGTCACCGGTGGCGGCACTGCAGGTCACGTCCTTCCCGCGCTCGCCGTTGCCGAAGCACTCGTCGCTCGTGGCCACGACCCTGATGACATCGTGTACGCCGGGTGCGAACGTGGCATGGAGACCCGTCTGCTGCCGACCACTCCCTTCGCGTATCGCTTCTACGACGTCGTCGGGTTCCAGCGCAGCCTCAGCCGTCGCAACCTCGGCTTCGTCCCCAAGTTGATCCGCAGCACACGTCGAGCGATCGAGGATCTGCGCCGCGACCGGCCGTCCGTCGTCGTCTCCGTCGGTGGCTACGCCAGCATGCCGACCGTGTTGGCTGCTCGCCGTCTCGCGATTCCCGTCGTCGTCGTCTCCTACGACCGGACGCCGGGCCGCGCCAGCAAACTCGCCGCACGGCGCGCAGTGGCCTGCGCCGTCGCCTTCGAGAATTCACCACTGCCACGTGCCGAAGTCACCGGTGCTCCGGTCCGTCAGGCGATCTTCGACGTCGACCGTGACGCCGGCCGCAGTGCCGCCCGCCAGCGGCTCGGACTGCCGGACGATCGATTCGTCATCGCCGTGATGGGCGGGTCCCAGGGGTCCGGCGTCCTGAACGCTGCAATCGGCGACTACATCAGCGCACACGGTGCCGACGACGGCTTGGCGGTCCGGCAGGCCGCGGGGGAGCGATTCGTCTCCGACATCGACACCGCGCTGCCGCCGGTGGTCCACCAACTGATCGGCTACGAGGACGACATGCCCGCCGTGTACGCAGCGGCTGACCTCCTGATCGGGCGCGGCGGGGCGAGCACCGTGCACGAAGTCGCCGTCACCGGCACACCGGCGATTCTCGTGCCGTGGGCCAACGCAGCCGATGACCACCAGACCGACAACGTCGGTTGGTTGAGTGAACGCGGGGGAGCGATCCTGCTGCCCGAGTCCGAACTGCACCGGCTGTCGTCCGTCATCGACCGACTCCGGGACGACGCTGCGGAGTTGGCCGCGCTCGGTGCAGCAGCCCATGCCCGAGGTGATGTGCACCGATCCGGCGCATTGGCAGCTTTGGTCGAGCGGGTCGCTCTAACCTCTCCAGCATCGTGATCCAGCCCGACTCTCAGCTCGACCTGCCGTTCGGTGTTCCCGACGGCGCTCCGATGGCAGTGACTCCGGTCGCTCCACTCGATCTGTCGATCCCGCACCGTCTGCACGTCGTCGGCATCGGCGGCCCTGGCATGAGCGCGATCGGTATCGCCCTCGCCGAGATGGGTCACGATGTGTCAGGCAGCGACCTGCGTGAACACCCGGTCCTGGAACGTGTCCGCGCGGCGCGTGCTCGCGTGCATGTCGGCCACGATCGGGCGTACGTGCACGGCGTCGATGCCGTGACCGCCTCCACCGCGATCCCGCAGCACAACATCGAACTCGACGAAGCACGGGCCACGGGCGTGACCGTGCTCCGTCGCGCCGGGATGCTCGCGTCGATCTGTGCTCGTGCCAAGTCCCTCGCCGTCGCCGGGACCCACGGCAAGACAACGACGACGTCGATGCTGATGTTGATGCTCGCCGAAGCACGCCTGCGGCCGAGCTTCATCGTCGGAGGCGACGTCACCGACGTCGGCACCGGCGCACACTGGTCCGGTGGAGAATGGCTGGTCGTCGAAGCCGACGAGAGTGACGGCACCCATCTCGAACTGCCCCTGTACGGCTCGATCATCACCAACATCGAGACGGACCATCTCGATCACTACGGCACATTCCAAGGCATCGTCGACAGCTTCGACACCTACCTCGGTCAGATCGCGGGTCCGAAGGTCGTCAGCGCAGACGACCCGGTCGCACTCGAACTCGGGCGACGCCATGGGGCCGTGACCTTCGGGCTGAGCGACGAGGCAGACATCCGGGCCGTCGACCTGGTTGCCGCTGACGGATCATTCACCTTCGCCGTCGAGCGGGCCGACGGAACGAGGCTCGGTGAGATCCACCTGCCGATGCGCGGCATCTACAACGTGCGCAACGCCCTCGCAGCGACAGCCATGGCGCTCGAGGTCGGCGTCGGCTTCGACGACATCGCGGCAGCCCTCGGCAAGTTCGGTGGAGTCGCACGTCGCTTCGACGTGCGCGGCGTCGAAGGCGGAGCGACCTTCGTCGATGACTATGCACACCTCCCCACCGAGATCGACTCCGTCCTCACTGGAGCGCGCGACAGCGGCGACGGCTGGGACCGGATCATTGCCGTGTTCCAACCCAACCGTTTCAATCGCATCTCGGAGATCTGGCGGGACTACGCGTCGGCATTCGGCCAGGCCGACCTCGTCGTGCTCACCGAGATCTTCGCATCGGGGACCACGCCCATTCCGGGGATCACCGGCAAGTTGATCGTGAACGCCGTGACCGAAGCCAACCCCGACACACGCGTGATCTGGTTGCCGAATCGCTCCGATCTCGTGCAGTTCGTCGCGGGTGAGGCCCGTTCGGGCGACGTCGTGATCTCGATGGGTTGCGGTGACATCGCATCGTTCCCGTCCGAGGTGCTCGATGTCCGTCGATCGGTCTGACATGGACGATTCCGTGAATTCGGCGCTGGATGTGCTGGGTGCGCTCGCAGAACGAGATGTGCCGATCGGTCCGATGACCACGTACCGCGTCGGTGGGAGTGCCGATGTGTTCGTCCGCGTGACGGACCGTGATCAGCTGGCAAGGGTTGCTGATGCGGTCGAAGCGTCGGGACTCCCGCTGCTGGTCATCGGCCGAGGTTCCAACCTGCTCGTCGCCGATTCCGGATTCCGCGGGATCGCCATCTCGATCGCAGCGATCTCTGACCACATCGACATCGACACCGCTGCGAACACGGTCAGAGCTGGCAGTGGTGTCCTGCTTCCGGTGCTTGCCAGGCGGACCGCAGCAGCGGGCCTGACCGGCTTCGAGTGGGCTGTGGGCGTGCCCGGTTCTGTCGGCGGCGCCGTCCGGATGAATGCCGGTGGGCACGGTTCGGACATGTCGGCGTCGTTGGTGTCGATCTCGATTGTCGACCTCGCGACCGGCGCCGCACCTGACCATGACATCGTGCAGCACATGGACGCCGACGAGTTGGGACTTCGATTCCGGGGGAGCGGGCTCCTGCCGACGCAACTGATCCTCGACGCGACCCTGCAGCTCACGCCGGGCGACCGAACGGCAGCCGAGGCCGAGCTCAGCGAGATCGTGCAGTGGCGACGCTCGAACCAGCCCGGGGGGCAGAACGCCGGATCGGTGTTCGTCAATCCGGTGCCGGGTGAGGTGACCTGTGGCGCCCTGATCGACGCGGCAGGACTGCGCGGATTTCGTCAGGGGTCAGCGACCGTCTCGGACAAGCACGCCAACTTCATCCAGGCCGACGACGGCGGTTCGGCCGACGATGTCCGGTCGCTGATGCGGTTGGTGCGCGAGCGGGTCGAGGCGTCGTCGGGCTGGCGGCTGCGCAGCGAGATCCGACTCGTCGGATTCGAGGACGAGTTCTGATGTTCGGCAAGAAGCAGCCCGGCAAGAAGCAGCCAGGCAAAGAGCAGGACGTACAGCCGGGCCGGTCGTACGAACCCCGTCCGGTCGGCGAGCCGACGCCGGCGAGCGGTCGCGTCAGGCCGGAGAGTTCGGTGTTGGACGAACTCTCTCGTGCGTTCGGCGTCGAGGCCGACGAGGCCGACGAGGCCGACGATGACAACGATGACAACGATGACAACGCCGACCTGATCGCCGATGGCACCGATGACTTCGATGACCTCGCCGATTCAGGTGCCGCCGATGTCACCGATCACGAAGTGGCAGAGTTGCGGATCGTCACCTCCGATGGCATCGGGTCATCGGGTTCCGTGCAGCGGACACCGACGCCGGCAACGGAGCGTCGCACCATCCGGATCGGTGATGATTTCGGCGCATTCGCGCCCGATGCAGAATCTGAGCCAGTTGCTTCGGAACCACTGGCTGACGTCGTGATCACCGAACGTCGTTCGGCCGACTCTCCCCGGTCAACGATCGCCATCGGTGGGAGCGACGGCCTCCCCGACGCCGTCTATCTCGACACGGCCCTCGAAACGGGTCTCGGTAGCGGTCTCGGCGACGACCCGAGCACCGTGTTCATCGACGACGACGGAACGGGTGACGCACTGGCGATCAAGGATGCAACGACTCCGGGCATCGAGCCGCGCTTGCGGCAGCGTCGGATCGGCGTGCGGCGCGCTGCGAGTCGCAAACGAATCAAGTGGGTGGTGCTGGGCGCATTCGGTCTCGCCGTGATGCTCGGCATTCTCACCGTGCTCGGATCCGGCTGGTTCGCGATCGACGACATCGAGGTCAGCGGTGCGGTCTACACCGATGAGAATCGGCTGCAACTCGTGATCGACGATCTCGTCGGCACGCCGGTGCTCCTCGCCGACACCGACGCAGCCGAGCGGGAACTCGAAGCGATCCCGTGGGTCGACGACGCCCGGGTGCGGACGAACTTCCCGAGCTCGGCGACCATCGAGATCCGCGAGCGCAAGCCCGTGGCGGCGATGGCAGGTCCCGATGGTCGATTCAGGGTGCTCGATGTGAAGGGTCGTGTGCTCGACGTGATCGACGGCCAGCCCGTCGCGTTCATCCTCGTGAACAGCCCGTCGACTCCTGGGCTCGCCGCCGGAGAGTTCGCGCCCGTCGGGCCGTCGTGGGCCGCTGCGCTGGTTCCGAAACTGACCCCCACGATTCGGCCGCGGGTGCTGTCGATCGACGTCACCGATGATGGCTCAGACCTCGTGATGTATCTCTCTCCGAATTCGCCCGATGAGAGCAACGATGAGAGTAATGATCAGCAGATGACGCCGATTCGGGTACGATTCGGCTCCGCCATCGGGGACAGTGATCAGATCGAGAAACTCGTCAGGCTCGAAGACCGCCTCGATGATCTTCCCGACGAGACGATCACCGAGATCAATGTGACCACGAACCAGACGACCAACCAGACAACGAACGCGGCAACCGACCTGTGACCGTCCCTGTCATTGCCTGCCAGACCTGGCAGGATGACACCCGATCGAAATGAAACTCATGAACAATTCTCCTATCGAAGGGAACCGCTGATGGTCGGCGCTCCACAGAACTATCTCGCCGTGATCAAGGTCATCGGCGTCGGCGGCGGCGGTGTCAATGCTGTCAACCGCATGATCGACGCTGGTCTCAAGGGCGTCGAGTTCATCGCGGTCAACACCGATGCACAGGCCCTGCTGATGAGTGACGCCGATGTCAAGCTCGACATCGGCCGTGACCTCACCCGCGGCCTCGGTGCCGGCAGCGACCCTGAAGTGGGTCGTGAGGCTGCCGAAGCGCACAAGGACGAGATCGAAGAGATGGTGAAGGGCGCCGACATGGTGTTCATCACCGCCGGCGAGGGCGGCGGTACCGGAACCGGCGCCGCTCCCGTGATCGCCGAGGTCGCCCGCGAAGCGGGAGCGCTCACCATCGGTGTCGTCACCCGCCCGTTCTCCTTCGAGGGTCGCAAGCGTGCGGTGCAAGCCGACAATGGCGTGGGTCGCCTGAAGGAGAAGGTCGACACACTGATCGTCATCCCGAACGATCGACTGCTGACGGTCGCGAACGACAAGACCAGCGTGCTCAATGCTTTCAAGATGGCCGACGAGGTCCTCCTCCAGGGTGTGTCGGGCATCACCAGCCTGATCACGACGCCCGGCCTGATCAACACCGACTTCGCCGACGTCAAGATGATCCTCTCCAACGCCGGCTCGGCACTGATGGGCATCGGACAGGCAAGCGGCGACGAACGTGCGATGTCGGCTGCCAAGGCTGCCATCTCGAGCCCGCTGCTCGAGTCGGCCATCGACGGAGCTCGCGGCGTGCTGCTCAACATCACCGGCCCGTCGAGCATGGGCTTGTTCGAGATGAACGCTGCTGCTGAGATCATCCACGGCGTCGCGCACCAGGATGCCAACATCATCTTCGGTACGGTCATCGACGACGAGATGGGCGACGAAGTGCGTGTCACGGTCATCGCCGCCGGTTTCGACCGGGTCGAAGGCCAGGGGAGCGGCACCGCCGGATCGGGCAGTACCGATCTCGGTCTGCGCACCTCACCGACGCGGATCACCGAACTGTTCGGTGACAGCGGCAACGAGCCGGATCCGCTCGATCCGCTCGACGACGACGACGACGATTTCGACGTCCCCTCCTTCCTCAAGTAGGAGTCCTGCTCGGCCTGCTCGATCAGGTCGTCGGCACGCGTCGGATCCGCATCGCGGCATCGGAGCGATCCGACGGCGACCTTCATCCACATCGCGTTCCACCAGCGGTGCTGTCCGAACGGCAACACGGCCTCGTCGGGGGACGTTTCGCGCTCGCCGATCAGGTGCATGGTGTGGACGTGGGTCATGTGCGATCTGGTTTTGCCTGGCCGACGATCGGCCCCGGCGACGTGCTCGTGTCCGGCGGGCCACCGATCGGCATCTGGGCCGCCGACTGCGCACCGGTCTTCCTGGTCTCCACGTCAGGCACCATCGTCGGTGCACACGGCGGGTGGCGCGGCTTGGCCGGCGGCGTCATCGACGTGGCCGTCGGACAGGTGCATGCCGTCGGAGAGCGAGTGATGGCGGCGCTGGTCGGGCCGCTCATCCATCCGTGCTGCTATGAGTTCGGATCGTCCGATGCAGCGGCCGTCGCAGCCGGGGTCCACACCGATCCTGCGGCACTGGCGGGTGTGACGACGGACGGCAAGGTCGCCCTCGATGTGCCGGCTGCGATCCGAGCGGGTCTCGGTGCACACGGGATCGAACTCGGATCGGTCGGGGAGTGCACCGGCTGCACCGACCGATGGTTCTCCCATCGTGCTCGCAGCGACACCGGTCGCCACGCCGTCGTAGCCTGGAGCACGGAGAAGGGTGGGTCGGAATGATCGACGAACAGCTTGCAGCCATACGCCAGCAGATCGACCGAGTCGAGCGTGCCTTCACGCACCCGGTCGAGGTGATTCCGGTGACCAAGGGTTTCGATGGCGCTGCGATCGAGGCCGCCGCTGCCGCCGGATGCACGACGGTCGGAGAGAACTACGCCCAGGACCTGCTGTCGAAAGCCGACGTCATCGAACGGCTCGGCATGCAGGTCCAGTTCATCGGCCAGCTCCAGTCGAACAAGGTGCGCCAGATCGCCGGAGTCGTCACGCTGTGGGCGTCGGTCGATCGCCGGTCGATCGTCACCGAGATCGCGAAGCGCGCACCCGGAGCCCACGTCCTGATCCAGGTCAACGCAACGGGTGAAGACGACAAGGGCGGCTGCGCGCCCGATGAGGTCGCTGACCTGATCGATGCCGCCACCGACGCCGGCCTGAGCGTCGAGGGGCTGATGACCGTCGGCCCGACCGGTTTGTCGCCCGAAGCCGCACGCCCAGCATTCGAGACCGTTCGCGGTCTGGTCGACCTCCACGGGCTCGAGGTCTGCTCGATGGGAATGTCGGCGGACCTCGAGGTCGCGGTCGCCTGTGGGGCGACACAGGTCAGGGTCGGGTCGGCACTGTTCGGGCCGCGTCCGGCACGAGCCTGACAGTCATCTGGTCCGCGACCGGCACCTGTCCACGATCCTGCGGTGATCGTGATGTATCCTGCCCGCAAGCAGGAGGATTGCATGCCCATCTGGAAGAAGACCATGGACTACCTGGGTCTCGGTCCTGACGACACATACGACGATTACGACGACTACGTCGAGCCGGAACCCCCGGCGCGTCAGCGCGCACAGCGCGACGACACTCGTGGTCAGCGTGTCCGAGGTCCCGAACCCGAACCGACCGTCCGCACCGTCGCGCCGCGTCCGAGCTTTCCGTCGCGTGACTTCGACGCGTCTGCAGCATCACGGCGGCCGCGCCCTGACGAGTCGGGAATTCAAGTCCGTCCCGCCGAACAGCCGCCACAACCGCAACAACCCGCACTGCGTAGCGTCCCGGGAGGGTCAATGGAGCCGCACACCGTCCGTCCCCGTCGTTTCGACCAAGCCCAAGAGGTCGCGGACAAGTTCAAGGACGGTCAGCCCGTCATCATGAACCTGGAAGGCACCGACCGCAGCGTCGCTCGTCGCCTCATCGACTTCGCCAGCGGTATCTGCTACGCGATGGACGGGTCCATGGAGAAGGTCGCCACCGGCGTGTACCTGCTCAAGCCTGCCCCGCAGCGCCCCCAGCGCTACGACGAATACGACGACTGATCCGGAGATTCCGACATGGACATGAACCCGCAACGCGTCAGGACTGCAGAGTTCCGCACCGTCAAGCGAGGCCTCGATCCCGACGAAGTGCAGGCCTTCCTGCACTCCGTCGCCGACGAACTCGAACGCGCGCAGAACCAATCGACGGCGATGGAAGCCCGGGCCCGAGCTGCTGTGGCGCGCCTACAGGAGCTCTCCGAGGACGCCAGCACCCAATCCGCAGCGACTGCTGCTGCAACGGTCGTCTCGTCCGAGGACTCGGCACCGGTTGCGGCCGCATCCGAGGCGGAGGTCTTCCATGCATCGGTCGACCAGTCCGAGACCATCAGCCGCACGCTGCTGCTCGCCCAGCGGACCGCTGACACCACCGTCGCCGAAGCTCGTGCCGAAGCCGAACGCCTGCGCGCCGAGGCCGAATCCGAAGCGAACCAGCAGATCGACTCTTCTCGCGAGATGTCCGAAGCCCTGCTCAACGAGGCGCGCGCCGAAGCTCGCAAGGTCGGCGAAGCCGAACGCACTGCGATGGAGGGTGAAGTCAACTCCCTCGCTGCTCGGCGGGACTTCCTCGAATCAGACGTCGATCATCTCGAACAGTTCCTGGTCGACCAGCGAGCGCGCCTGCGCGATGCCGCCGCACAGATCGTCGAGCTCACCGAACGCGTCCCCAGTGGACTCGGTGAAGTCCGTCGACCGCTCGTCTCGGGGACCGTTGGCACCGCTGCTGAGACGCAGACTGAGATGCCGAGTGACGCGCCGGACGACGACCAGGAAGAACTCTGGTTGCCGAACGCCGTGGATGATGGCCCGCCGGCGGGGAATCCCTCCGACGACGGCTGAGGGCAGCTCGATAGAGTCCCCTGCGTGTCATACCCCGACGTCGATCCGCAACCGAACTTTCCGCAGCTCGAGCAGCGAATTCTCGAAAGCTGGGAAGCGAACAAGACGTTCGAGGCCTCGGTCGAGCAACGCTCGGCGGGGGACAACGGGGACAACGAGTTCGTCTTCTACGACGGACCTCCGTTCGCGAACGGGTTGCCGCACTATGGCCATCTGCTGACGGGCTTCGTCAAGGACGCGATCCCGCGCTATCAGACGATGCGCGGCAAGCGCGTCGAGCGTCGCTTCGGATGGGACTGCCACGGGCTTCCCGCCGAAGTGAAAGCCGAACAGGAACTGGGCATCTCCGGGCATCCCGAGATCGCAGCGTTCGGTATCGACAAGTTCAACGACGCGTGTCGTGAGAGTGTGCTGCAGTACACCGATCAGTGGCGCAGCTACGTCGGCCGACAGGCGCGATGGGTCGACTTCGACAACGACTACAAGACACTCGACCTCTCCTACATGGAGAGCGTCATGTGGGCGTTCAAGACACTCCACGACAAGGGCCTGATCTACGAGGGCTTTCGCGTCCTCGCCTACTGCTGGCGCTGCGAGACGCCGCTGTCGAACACCGAGACGCGCATGGACGACGTCTACAAGGACCGTCAGGATCCGGCACTCACGGTCACCTTCGAGTTGGACTCGGGCGAGTACATGGTCGCCTGGACCACGACGCCGTGGACACTGCCGTCGAACCTTGCGCTCGCGGTCGGTGCCGACATCGACTACGCCGTGCTCGAACTCGACGGGAAGCGCTACATCGTCGCTGACGCACTCGTCGGTGCCCACGACGCCGAGTTCGGCGAGGCGGAGCGAGTGGACACGATCAAGGGATCCGACCTCGTCGGGCGCCGCTACACACCGCTCTTCGACTACTTCACCGACACCGAACTGTACGGTACCGAGCACGCCTGGCAGGTGCTGGCTGCGGACTTCGTGTCGACCGAGGACGGTACGGGCATCGTGCACCTCGCACCCGGATTCGGCGAGGACGACCAGGTCGTGGCCAACGCTGCAGGCATCCCGACGCTGTGTCCGATGGACGAGCACGGCTGCTACACCGCCGAGATCGGCGACTACGCCGGCACGCATGTCTTCGACGCGAACAAGGCGATCATCGCCCGCCTGAAGGACGAGGGTGTCGTGGTCCGTCACGCCACCTACGACCACTCGTACCCGCACTGCTGGCGCTGCGCGCAGCCGCTCGTCTACCGGGCGATCTCTTCGTGGTTCGTCGAGGTCACCAAGTTCCGTGACCGGATGGTCGAGCTGAATCAGGAGATCACGTGGCAGCCCGCCCACATCAAGGAGGGCAGCTTCGGTAAGTGGATCGAGAACGCCCGAGATTGGGCGATCAGCCGCAACCGGTTCTGGGGTTCGCCGATCCCGGTGTGGCGTTCTGACAACCCCGACTTCCCGCGCCTCGACGTGTACGGATCGCTCGAGCAGCTCAACGAGGACTTCGGCGTCACCGTGACGGACCTGCACCGTCCGCAGATCGATGAATTGGTGCGCCCGAACCCGGACGATCCGAGCGGCGAGTCGATGATGCGCCGCGTCCCCGAAGTGCTCGACTGCTGGTTCGAGTCGGGGTCGATGCCTTTCGCCCAGGTGCACTACCCGTTCGAGAATCAGGAGTGGTTCGAGGATCACTATCCTGGCGACTTCATCGTCGAGTACATCGGCCAGACGCGCGGCTGGTTCTACACGCTGCACGTCCTCGCGACGGCGCTGTTCGACCGGCCGGCATTCTCCAACTGTGTGAGCCACGGCATCGTGCTCGGCGACGACGGCGCGAAGATGTCGAAGTCGCTCAACAACTATCCCGACCCGCGCGAGATGTTCGACGTGCACGGTGCCGACGCAATGCGCTGGCACCTGCTCAGCTCGGCGATTTTGCGCGGTGGCGACGGCATGGTCACCGAGTCCGGCATTCGCGACACCGTGCGCCACGTGCTGCTGCCGCTGTGGAACTCCTGGTACTTCCTGACGCTGTACGCCAATGCCTCCGGGCATCAGGGTGTGCTCCGCACCGACTCACCGAACGTGCTCGACCAGTACGTGATGGCCAAGACCCGTGATCTCGTCGAGGCGACGACAGCGTCGCTCGATGCGTACGACCTGTTCGCCGCCTGCCAACAAGTGCGCGAGCATCTCGACGTCCTGACCAACTGGTACGTGCGCCGCAGCCGGAGTCGATTCTGGGAGGGCGATCACCACGCCATCGACACGATGCACACCGTGCTGTCGGTCCTGGTCCGGATCACCGCGCCGCTCCTTCCGTTCATCTCCGAAGCGATCCACGACGGCCTGCAGGCCGGCGACGGTGATCATGATGGCAGTGTTCACCTGCTCGACTGGCCGACCGTCGACGAACTACCCGCCAACGACGACCTGGTCGCCTCGATGGACCTCGTCCGCGAGGTGTGTTCGGCGACCCTGTCGGTCCGCAAGGCCAACAAACGCCGCGTGCGCCTGCCGTTGCAGACCCTCACCGTTGCGACCGAGGGGGCCGAGCGCCTCGACGCATTCCGCGACGTCATCGCCGATGAGGTCAACGTGCGCAACGTCGTGCTGACCAGCGATGTGGCGTCGATCGCAACCGAAAAGCTGCAACTCGTCCCGAAGGCGCTCGGACCGCGCCTCGGCAAGGACGTGCAGAACGTGATCAAGGCCCACAAGACCGGAGACTGGTCCGTCGTCGACGGGGTCGTGACCGTCGGAGGGGTCGAACTGCAGGACGGGGAGTATTCCCTCGACCTGGTCGCCGACGACAGTGCCGGTGAAGGCGTCGCCAGTGCCGGGTTGGGTCGAGCCGGCGGCGTGGTCGCCCTCGATATCAACCTCACCGATGAACTCGAACGGGAAGGCCGGGCGCGTGACCTCGTGCGGCTGGTGCAGCAGGCGCGACGCGAAGCCGACCTCCACGTTTCGGATCGCATCACCATCGAGATCGTCGCCGAGTCGGAGTGGATCGACGCCATCACCGAACACCGCGATCTGATCGCTGCGGAAACACTGGCCGTCGACATCACCGCCACCCCGGGCGACGTGGCCGAGCCGCAGATCACGGTTACCAGACAGAGTGACACCTGATCGCACACCTGTTCCGGTAGAGTCCAGCGCTCAATACCGCCACGAGGAGCGTTGATGGCCGCACCGAAGAAGTCGAAATCCGCTGCAAAGAAGAAGGCTGCGGCGAAGCAAGCTGCACCGAAGAAGACTGCGGCCAAAAAGGCTGCAGCGCCCAAGCGGGCCCCCGCCAGGAAGACGGCCGCGAAGGCTGTGGCGAAGAAGACCGCGGCCAAGAAGACCGCGGCGAAGCAGACCGCGGCGAAGCAGACCGCGACGAAGCAGACCGCGACGAAGCAGACCGTGACGAAGCAGACCGTGTCCAAGAAAACCGCCACCGACAAGACAGCGACCAAGAGAACTGTGACCAAGAAGAAGTCCGCAGCGAAGGCCGTCGATCCGGACGTGCCCCGGCCCAAGCAGGTCGTGCCGCCCAAGCTGGCGCCCAAGCCCAAGAAGCCGTCCAGCTCACCGCTGTCGCCGCTCCTGTCGAACGAAGTGCCCGAGCAGGTCGAGATTCCCAAGCCGCGCGGTACGAGCAAGGACGGCATCGCCTACACCAAGGACTTCGACGTCAAGTTCCTCAAGGCCCAGCGAGACGAACTGCTCGACCGCAAGGAACGCGAACTGGCCCGAGCGACTCGTCTCGAAGACGAAGCGACCTCGATCATCGAAGACGGTGAGATGGGCGACGTGCAGTTCGACGACGAAGGCGGCGAAGGCGACACGATGGTCGTCCAGCGCGATCTCGACCGACTCCTGTCGGGACAGGCTCGCCAGACCGTGGGCGACATCGATGAGGCGCTCGCCCGGATCGAGGCAGGTACGTACGGCTACTCGGTCGTGTCCGGCAAGCCGATTCCGCGCGAACGACTCGAAGCGATCCCCGAGACCACGGTGCTCGCCGTCGAAAAGGTCAGCGGCGCCGGCTTCCGGTAGTCATGGCTTTCGCCCGTGCCGCCGGATGGCGGGCTCCCGTGCTGTTGGCGCTCGCTGTCATCGGCGCCGATCAGGCGACGAAACACTGGGCAGTCACCGGATTGGGCCCCGATCGCGAGATCGAGGTGTTCTGGACACTCCAGTTCAATCTGGCGTTCAACAGCGGGATGGCCTTCAGTCGCGGCAAAGGTCTGGGCCCGCTCATCGCGATCGTCGCGACCATCGTCATTGTCTGGCTGCTCGTCTCGCTCCGTACCGAATCGAGCCGACTCTCGACCGTCGGGATGGGTCTCGTGATCGGTGGCGCAGCAGGCAACCTGGTCGACCGCATGTTCCGCAACGACGCGTGGCTGCGTGGAGCCGTCGTCGACTTCATCGACTTCCAGTGGTTCCCGATCTTCAACATCGCCGACATGGCCATCAACATCGGGGCCGGCGCACTGATCTTGAACAGCATCCTCGCCAGCCGACGCCCCGAATCCGATCTCGAACCAACTGGCGACACCGTCCAGGAAGCTGAATCAGCATGATCACCGAAGACGTTCCCGCAGCCCTCGATGGTCAACGCCTCGACCGGATCGTCGCCCTCCTCGGCGACGTGAGTCGATCGGACGCGGCGGCGGCCATCGCTGCCGACGGCGTCACGGTCGACGGGGCGCCGGCGCCGTCGGGCAAGGTCCGCCTCGTGGAGGGCCAGATCGTCTCGGTCGACCCATCGACGTTCCCTCGCATCCAACTCCCACAGGGAGATGCATCGGTGGAGTTCGCGGTCATCCACGAAGACGACAGCGTCATCGTCGTCGACAAGCCTGCCGGTCTCGTGGTGCATCCCGGCGCTGGCAACATGACGGGCACCCTGGCCAACGGTCTGCTCGCCCGGTACCCCGAGATCGCCGACGTCGGCGAGCCCATGCGCCCCGGCATCGTGCATCGCCTGGACGCCGGAAGTTCCGGCCTGCTCGTCGTAGCTCGGACCAACGAAGCTGCCGAGTATCTGATCGAGCAGTTCGCCGATCACACCTGTACGCGTCGCTACATTGCCCTGGTCTGGGGAGTCCCCGACGCCCCGCATGGCATCATCGACGCGCCGCTCGGTCGGAGCCGCAGCGATCCACTGAAGATGGCGGTCTTGGCCGACGGCAAGTACGCACGTACCGACTACCGCGTGATCGGCACCTACTCCGAGCCGGCCGTCGTGTCGCAACTCGAGTGCCGCCTCGAGACTGGGCGCACACACCAGATCCGCGTGCACCTGTCGTCGATCAACCACCCCCTCGTCGGTGACCCCGTCTACGGCCAGCGTCGTCCGACACTCGGTGTCGAGCGACCGTTTCTGCACGCGGCAGAACTTGCGTTCAACCATCCGGACACGGGGGAGCGGGTCACGTTCTCCAGCCCGCTCGCTCCGGACCTCCAGGCCTGGCTCGACGCAGCGACCGCCTGAGTTCTCGACGTGACAGTTTCGGCGCAGGGGCGCATCAGTGCTGATGCAGTTTGGGCCAGGGTGAGTTGCCCTGTGCGATCTCGGTGATGCTGGCGAGTGAGTAGCCGTCGAGGTGCTCGCGCATGTGCGTACCGGCCTGGTTCCAGATCTCGAGGAGCACGCACTGGCCTTCGTGATCGCAGGAGCCGTCTTGATGCGGGGCGCCGAAATCGCCGACGGTGATGGGGCCATCGACGGCTGACACGATGTCGGACAGCATGATGTCCTCTGGCTCACGAGCCAGCACGTAGCCACCGCCGACGCCGCGCTTCGAACGAACGAGACCAGCGCCCTTGAGGGCGAGCAGGATCTGTTCGAGGTAGGGCTGGGGGAGCGCCGTGCGCTCGGCGATGTCACGGACCGATGTCGGTCCGCCTTCATCGCGATGCAATGCCAAACTGAGGAGGGCACGACAGGCGTAGTCCCCTCGGGTCGAGATGCGCACGACTGCACCTTAACGTCGCGCGTTCTCGGGGCAATGATCCATCGGTGCCAGACAACAATCCTGACCTCAACGTTGTGGTCGCGACCCCGTTCGTGGTGGACTGGCCAGTAGTGAGTTTCCCAAACAGCGGCACAGACGGCGGCGGACCGATCATTCCGGACTACGCGGGCGCCAACGTGCGGGGCATCATTCCGGCGCTGCTGGGTCCCGCGGCCTGGTCGACATCGACGTTGCCCACCTGGATGCCCAGTCCGGTCGCCGAGTCCGATCAGTGTGTGCTCCTCGTCCTCGACGGCCTCGGCTGGGACCAGTTCCAGGCACACCGCGAGATGATGCCGAACCTGGCAGGATTCGTCGGGCAGTCGATCCACACGGTCGCTCCCACCACGACCGCCACGGCGCTCACGTCGATCACCACCGGGTTGACCCCGGGCGAGCACGGACTCGTCGGCTATCGGATGTTGCTCGGCGGGGACGTGTTGAACGTGCTGCGCTGGGCGGTCGACGACAAGATCGTGCGCCGGCAGAAGCCGCCGGCGGAGGCCCAACCGTTCGAGCCGTTCCTCGGATTCGCCGTGCCGGTGGTGTCGATGGCCGAACTCGAGAACTCGGCGTTCAGCGAGGCCCACCTGCGCGGTTGCAAGCCCGAGGGCTGGCGCGCACCGTCGTCGATCCCCGTCGCAGCCGCGCAGCAGGTCTCCGCAGGGGAGCGCTTCGTGTACTGCTACTACGGCAATGTCGACAAGATCGCCCACGAACGTGGTTTCGGTCCGTACTACGAGGCCGAACTCCGAGCCGCCGATCGACTGGTCGGCGACATGCTCGAAGCGCTGCCGTCCGGCACGTCCCTGCTGATCACTGCCGACCACGGCCAGGTCCAGGTCGGTGACAACACGATTCGTCCGTCCGCGGACCTGCTGCGCGGAGTCACCGTGCAGTCTGGCGAAGGCCGCTTCCGTTGGCTGCACACCTCCCCAGGTGCCGTGCACGACGTTGCGCAGGTCGCTCAGGACGAAGTCGGAGACGTCGCGTGGGTCGTCACCAAGGAACAGGTCATCGACGAAGCGTGGTTCGGTCCGACCGTTGCTCCGCCCGTGCGCGCCCGACTCGGCGATGTCGCCCTCGTCGCCCGAGACGACATCACCTTCTACGAGGCGTCCGATTCGGGGATGTACGAGCTGATCTGCCGCCACGGGTCACTGACCTCGGCCGAGGTCAACGTGCCGCTGGTCGCGGCGACCGCCTGACACGGTAGAAAGATCGCCATGTCCGACGCCGATGCCACCGAGAACGTGCAGCCAGAGAACGTGCAGCCAGAGAACGTGCAGCCCGAAGTCGTGCACGCCGAACCCGTGTCGGAGGAATCGGTGACGCAGCCTGCCAAGGTCATGCGGATCGGGTCGATGGTCAAGCAACTGCTCGAAGAAGTCCGCAATTCCGAACTCGACGAGGCATCGCGCGAACGGCTCGCCGAACTGTACGAACGTTCCGTCATCGAGGTGTCCGAGGCGCTGTCGCCCGACCTGCAAGAGGAGCTGCGTTCGCTCGCCCTGCCGTTCGAGCACGACGAAGTTCCGAGCGAAGCCGAACTGCGCGTCGCCAAGGCGCAGCTCGTCGGTTGGCTCGAAGGCCTGTTTCACGGCATCCAGGCCTCGATGGCGGCACAGCAGGCCATGGCCCAGATGCAGGCGGCACAACAGCATCGGGCGATCGCCGGCGGCACGCTCAGCGGAGCAGGTGGCTCAGGGACCCAGGGTCAGCAGCCCGAACGCCCGGGCACCTACCTGTAGCTGGGCCCTTGGCGGAGTGCGTCCGAACGCTGCTACGTTCAAGAATTCCGACGTTGTAATTCGCGAGAGAACAGATGGCCGACTCCTTCACCCACCTCCACGTCCACACCGAGTTCTCGATGCTCGACGGGGCGTCGCGACTCGACGAGATGGTGGCCAAGGCGGTACAGGACGGCCAGCCGGCGATCGGCATGACCGACCACGGCAACATGTACGGCACGTTGGACTTCTACAAGGAGTGCAACAGTCAGGGCATCAAGCCGATCATCGGCACCGAGGCCTACATGGCCCACGAGCACCGCTCCGAGCGACCGACGCGGCGTGGCCGGGTCGACGATTCCGGCGGTGAGACCGAAGGCGGCAAGAAGCTCTACTACCACCTGATCCTGCTCGCCGAGAACAACATCGGGTACAAGAACCTCATCCAGCTCTCGTCCAAGGCCTTCATGGAGGGGTACTACTACAAGCCCCGGATGGACTTCGAGCTGCTCGAACAGCACTCGGAGGGTCTGATCGCGACGAGCGCCTGCCTGGGCGGCCACGTTCTGCAAGCGTTGATGCAAGGCCGTGACGACCAAGCGCTGGAACACGCCGCCCGTTTCCAGGACATCTTCGGACGTGACAACTTCTTCATCGAGCTCCAGGACCACGGCATCCCCGAGCAGCGTCAGACCAATCCGAAGCTGATGGAGATCGCGAAGAAGATCAAGGCGCCGCTGCTTGCGACCAACGACAGCCACTACGTTCACCAAGACGACCATGAGAGTCACGACGCGCTGCTGTGTGTGCAGACCGGATCGTTGATCTCCGACACGAAGCGGTTCAAGTTCTCGGGGACCGAGCACTACCTGAAGACCGCCGCCGAGATGCGGTATCTGTTCCGTGAGGTCCCCACGGCGTGCGACAACAGTCTGTGGATCGCAGAGCGATCCAACGTCGAGATCGAGTTCGGCAAGCCGCTGTTGCCGAACTTCCCACTGCCGGAGGGATTCGAGAGCGACGCCGAGTACCTCACGCACCTCACGATGGAAGGTGCGAAGAAGCGCTGGGGCGAGAACCTTCCCGTGGAGGCCCAAGAACGGCTTGCCTACGAGCTCAAGGTCATCAACGACATGGGGTTCGCGTCGTACTTCCTGATCACGTGGGATCTCATCAAGTACGCCCGCGACAACGGTATCCGGGTCGGGCCGGGACGTGGATCGGCCGCAGGCTGCGCAGTGGCGTACAGCCTGTGGATCACCGACCTCGACCCGATCAAGTACGACCTGCTGTTCGAGCGCTTCCTGAACCCGAGCCGCATTTCGATGCCCGACATCGACATGGACTTCGAGACCCGCTATCGCGACGAGATGATCCGGTACTCCGCCGAACGTTACGGGCGCGACCACGTCGCCCAGATCGTCACGTTCGGTTCGATCAAGGCCCGCAACGCAGCCCGTGACGCAGCCCGAGTGCTCGGGTACCCGTACGGCGTCGGCGACAAGATCGCCAAGGCGATGCCGCCGTTGGTGATGGGGCGTGACACGCCGCTCAAGTACTGCTTCGAACAGCACCCGAAGTACGTCGATGGGTACAAGGCTGCAGCCGACCTGCGGGCGATGTACGACACCGATCCGGACATCAAGAAGGTCGTCGACGTCGCCAAGGGCCTCGAAGGGCTGAAACGCTCCGACGGCATCCATGCGGCTGCCGTGGTGATCACCAAGGACCCCGTCACGGACTACGTGCCGATCCAGCGCAAGCCCGAAGCCGGCAAGGACCCCGAAGACGCCCCCGTCGTCACCCAGTACGAGATGCACGGTGTCGAGTCGCTCGGCCTGCTCAAGATGGACTTCCTGGGGTTGCGCAACCTCGACGTGATCTCCGACGCAGAGGTCATGATCAAGGCGCGTCACGACCCGGACTTCGACATCGAGAAGACGGCGTTGGACGACACCAAGACCTACGACCTGCTCTCGCGTGGCGACACGATCGGCATCTTCCAGCTCGAATCACCTCCGATGCGCCAGCTCCTCAAGGCAATGGAGCCGCGGACGTTCCCACACATCGCTGCCGTCCTGGCCCTGTACCGACCCGGACCGATGTCGGTCAACATGCACTACGACTACGCCGACCGCATGAACGGGCGCCAGGAGGTCAGCTACTTCCACGAGGACGCGAAGGAGGTGCTCGGCGACACGTACGGCCTGATGATCTATCAGGAGAGCGTGATGCGCGTCGCGCAGAAGTTCGCCGGCTACTCACTCGCCGAAGCGGACAACCTCCGCAAGGCGATGGGCAAGAAGAGCCGCGAGGTCATGGCTCAGGCCCGCCAAGCTTTCGAAGACGGCGTCGTCGCGCAGGGGTACGGCGACGAGATGGGTCCGATGCTGTTCGACATCATCGAGAAGTTCGCCGACTACGCCTTCAACAAGAGCCACACGTTCGGATACGGGCTGATCACCTACCAGACGGCCTACATGAAGGCGCACTACCCGGTCGAGTACATCGCCTCGCTGCTCACGAGCGTCAAGAACAATCTCGACAAGGCAGCGCTGTACCTCGCCGACTGCCGGTCGATGGGCATCAAGGTGCTGCCGCCGGACGTCAACCGCTCGCTCATGAACTTCGGTGCCCTGTCCAGCGAGGAACTCCCTCCCGGGGTCACCGTGTCGGTCGGGAGTCCCGGCGCCATCACCTTCGGTCTTTCCGCGGTCCGCAACGTCGGTGAAGCCCTCGTCGAACTCCTCATCGCAGAGCGGGACGAGAACGGCCAGTTCGCCGACTTCTACGACTTCGTCGAGCGAGTTCCCGAAGCAGTGCTGAACAAACGCACGATCGAATCCCTGATCAAGGGCGGTGGTTTCGACACGCTCGGCCATCCACGCCGCGGACTGCTCACCGTGTTCGAACACATCATCGACACGACCGTCAAGCGTCGCCGGGAACGAGAAAAGGGTGTGATGAGCCTGTTCGGAGACTGGGGCGACGGAGATGGGGCCGACGGTGCGTCCGCTACCGGTGAGTCGTTCAGCGAGCGGACACCGATTCCGGATCTCGCCTTCGACAAGAGCGAGCAACTGCGCTTCGAGAAGGAGATGCTCGGGCTGTACGTGTCCGACCATCCGTTGTTCGGTGTCGAGGCGGCGCTCAAACGCAAGGTCGAACACGCCCTCATCGACCTGCCGAACATGGAAGACGGCACACCTGTGGTCGTCGGTGGCGTGATCACCAACCTTGCCCGCAAGTTCACCAAGGCCGGTGACCAGATGGCGGTGTTCCTGCTCGAGGACCTCGACGCATCGATCGAAGTGACGATCTTCCCGCGCACCCTCGCGGAACAGGGGCACAAGCTCGAAGACGACCTGATCGTGTCGGTCAAGGGCCGACTCGACCGTCGCGACGAGTCGAGGTTCGGAATCATCGGTCAGACCGTGACCGTCCTGCACGGCCTCGACGATGGACCTGCGGTGCCGCTGCGGCTGAGGATGCCGTCGACCTCGCTCGACGAACTGAAGATTCAACGTCTGAAGCGCATTCTGAAGGAGCATCCGGGCGACTCGGTCGTCATGGTCGACATCGGAATGGGGCAGGTTCTGAAGCTGGCCGACGAGTTCCGCGTCGACGTCGATCGCTCGGTCGGGGAGCTCCGAATGGCCTTCGGGCACGAAGCAGTGCTGCTCTAGTCCGATCCTTGTCGATTCGGGGGGTAGAATGTGCCCGATGGCTCTTGAAGTTTCGACCAACGACGCCTCCGCATTGACGGACACCGACCTCGACGAACTGGCGTCGATGGAAGAGGCCTTCAGCGCCGGAGCGCTCTCCAAAGCCAAAGAAGACTGGGTGCTGATCACCACTGCGCGCTTCGGCGATGCGCTGCATGGCTTCACGTTTTCCACACTCGAGCGGATCGGCGGAACACCCTGTGTGTTGATCGGCCTGATGAGTGTCAAGCGGACATCCAAGCGTGATCAGGTCCTGCGCGGCCTGATGAGTGAGGCCTACCACCGTGCCCTGATGGCATTCCCCGACGAAGACGTCGTGGTGGGCTGCCGCTTCGTGAACGCCGATTCGGTCGTTGCGTTGAAGGACCTCGATGATCTGACGCCGCGTCCCGACAACGACGCAGTCGGCGAAGAGCGGGCTTGGGGCCGTCGCCTCGCGAAGCGTTTCGCCATCGATGCCAAGTACGACGCCAAGACCTTCATCGCCAAATCTGGCGCACAGGAGGGCTACCTCGACTACGAGTCGGCAAAGCCCGACAAGGTCGATGCCGACGTCGTCGCGATGTTCGCCGATGTCCCCGTCGACAAGGGTGGCGCCATGGTCGTCTACGGCTGGACCATGGCCGAAGATCTCCAGAAGCTCGGCAAGCGCTGAGCGAATTCCCCGCACTGGTCCGCCGACGGCGGATGACGCGGGCGTTCTCACCCGAGCCCGTCGATCCTGCTGTCGTCGACTCACTCGTCGACCTGGCGTCACGAGCGCCGAGCGCCGGCAAGACCCAGGGCTGGCACCTCGTCGTGCTCGAAGGAGAGCAGACGAAGCGCTTCTGGGACATTTCGCTGCCCGTCGAGAAGCGTGCCTCGTTCAAGTGGACTCGCCTGCTCGACGCTCCGGTGATCGCTCTGCCGCTCGCTGACGCGAGCGCCTACGTCGAGCGCTATGCCGAGCCCGACAAGGCTCGCACCGGACTCGGTGAGGGCGAAGACGCGTGGCCCGTGCCGTACTGGACGATCGACACGTCGATGTCGGTCATGACGTTGCTGCTCGGCGCCGAACACGTCGGCCTCGGAGCCCTGTTCTTCGGCGTGTTCCACAACGAAGCGGCACTGCGCACCGAACTCGGCATTCCGGACGCACTCGAACTGCTCGGCGCCATTGCGCTCGGCCACCCGCTCGCAGAGCACGGTGAGCCAGACGGGCCGGGTCGCAGCTCAGACCGTCAGCGCCGTACCCCGGGACAGATCATCCACCGCAACGGCTGGTGATGCCTTGTTCGAGCCAGGTCACTTCGAGACATCGGGCTGGTCTGGCGGGGGCGTGCCGGGCAGGGACAGGCGTTTGCCGGTGAGCATCTCGCTGAAGCCCTCGACGGTGTCCTGGGGGAGCTGACAGGTGTGGTCTCGGCACACGTAGACCTTGCCGTCGTCGCGGCCGTGCCAGAGCGGTGAGTCGTATGGTTCGCCCCAGGCCAGAACCGTGTCCGGGCGCCAGATCGACTGGGCCATCCGCAAGATGTCGGGACGATCACCGACGATGACGACCTCGGTCGTGCCGCGCCGCCGAAGATCAGCGGCGATGAGCGCATTCGAGTATTGGCCGATGCCCTCGTCGACCTGGGTCTTGAGCAGGTGCATGATGCGGTCGGCCTGATTCGCATAGCGCTGCTCCCCGGTCAGGGCGGCGAGACGGTAGAGCGCGATGGCCGCCGTCGAGTTGGCCGACGGCATCGAGGAGTCCTTCAGGTCCTTCTGGCGGACGATCAACTCCTCGGCGTCTTCGGCCGTCGTGTACAGCCCGCCGTGGACCGGGTCCCAGAAGAAGTCGAGCATCGTGTCGGCCGTCTCGGTCGCAGCAGTGATCCAGCGTGCTTCGCCAGTGCACTCGGAGAGTCGCGTGAAGGCGTCGATGAGTGCTGCGTGGTCGGCGGCAAGGGCATCGTGGCGTGCCTGCGGCTCGCCGTCGGCATGCCAGCTGCGGTGCCAGCGGCCGTCGGATCCGCGCAGCTCAGCGAGCAGGAATTCGCCGTTGCGGATCGCAGCGGCCTTCCATTCCGAGTTGTTGAACACGGCTGCAGCCTCGGCGAGCGTGGCCAGGAACATGGCATTCCACTCGGTCAGGATCTTGTCGTCGAGACCAGGACGGGGGCGCTGCTGACGGGCCTGGGCGAGCCGGAACGTGCCGAAGTCGATTTCCTTGGGGCGCTGGAGGACCCCGCGCGCCTGCATCCGGTTCGGGATGCTGCGACCCGGAACCTCGGCCCAGTTGCCCTCCTCGGAGATGTCGTACCACTCCATGGTGGCGTCGACGATCGCCGGCTTGACGTCGTGCATCGCTGCCCGGACTTCGTCGGGCGTCCAGGTGTAGTACGCACCTTCCACGCTGTTGCCGTCGGCGTCGAGGGAGTCAGCGTCCTGCGCGGAGTAGAAGCCCCCGTCTGGGGCTTGCAACGACGTGAGGACGTAGCCGATCGTCTCGGCGAGCACCTGTCGCCACTGCTGGTTGCCGAGCACGATCAAGCCGTGCAGGTAGGTCTTGCAGATGAGCGCCTGGTCGTACAGCATCTTCTCGAAGTGCGGGACGAGCCACTCCCGGTCCGTGGAGTAGCGGGCGAACCCGCCACCGATGTGGTCGTACATGCCGCCGGAGCACATGGCGTCGAGGGTGGTCGTGACGATGTCCTTCGCTGCGTCGGCACCATTGCTCATGTAGGCCCGCAGCATCAACTCCAGGTTGAACGTCGACGGGAACTTGGGTGCCGTACCGAAACCTCCCCACTCCGTGTCGAACGCCCGACCGAGGCCTTGGACTGCATTGTTGAGTTGCTCGACATCGGGCAGTTCGCTGCCGGCCACGAGGTCAGCGCTCTTGGAGATCGCCTTGACCAGTTGGCCGACGTTCTTCGCCACGTCCTCGGTGCGGGTCGTGAAGATGCCTTCGGGGCCGTTGATCGCATCCAGGAGCTTGAGGAACGGCTCCTTCGGGAAGTAGGTGCCGCCGTAGAAGGGCTCGCGGTCCGGGGTGAGGAACACCGTCATCGGCCAGCCGCCGCGACCGGTCATTGCCTGGACAGCCTCCATGTAGAGCGCATCGACGTCGGGGCGTTCCTCGCGGTCGACCTTGATGTTCACGAACAGCTCGTTCATCTTCTCGCCGACTTCGGTGTCCTCGAAGCACTCGTGGGCCATCACGTGGCACCAGTGGCAGGCGGAGTAGCCGACCGACAGCAGGATCGGCACGTTGCGTTCCTTGGCCGCGGCGAAGGCCTCGGGCCCCCACGCGTACCAATCGACCGGATTGTCGCGATGCTGGCGCAGATACGGGGAGGTTTCGTCCGCAAGACGGTTCATGTCGGGCAGGGTAACGGCGGCGTTCGCTAGCGTCGGCGCCATGAGCATCGTTGGCTGGATCATCGTGGGGCTGATTGCCGGCGGGCTGGCACGCTGGATCGTCAAAGACGACCGGAGTGGTTGCATCTACACCATGGTCGTCGGCGTGCTGGGCGCACTGATCGGCGGGTGGCTGATGTCGACGATCGACAGCAGGGGCGTGGACGAGTTCTCGATACGCAGCATCGGTGTGGCCGCGCTCGGCGCCATCCTGCTCCTGCTTGTCCTGCAGGCGATCGCCGGTCGGGGAGCCGCGGGTCGACGAAGGTGATCAGACTCCGGTGGAGTGGAAACCGCCGTCGACGTGGATGATCTCGCCGGTGGTCATCGGGAACCAGTCGGACAGCATCGCAACGACTGAGCGGGCGACGGGCTCGGAGTCGTTGACGTCCCAGCCGAGTGGAGCTCGGCCGTCCCAGACGTCTTCGAACTGCGAGAACCCGGGAATCGACTTCGCCGCCATCGTGCGGATCGGGCCGGCTGCGACGAGGTTGCACCGGATGCCCTGAGGTCCGAGTTCCTTGGCGAGGTAGCGCGACAGTGACTGGAGTGCGGACTTGGCCACACCCATCCAGTTGTATGCCGGCCACGTGACCGAGTTGTCGAAGTCGAGACCGACGATCGAGCCACCGTCCTGCATCAACGGCACGAACGCATCGGCCAACGCCTTGAGCGAATAGGTGGAGACGTGCATCGCCACGGCGACGTCATCCCACGGCGCATCCATGAAGTCGTCACCGAGGCACGACTCCGGTGCGAAGCCGACGGCATGGAGGACACCGTCGACCCTGCCCCACTTCTCGGCAAGCGCCTCACGGACAGCGACACCGTGTTCGGGGATCGTGACATCGAGCTCGAAGACCTCGATCTCGGAGCCGTCCGGATTGGTGCCGAGCTTGCGGGCGGTGCGCTGCGTGAGGCGGAGCGCTCGACCGGCACCGGTCAACACGATGTTGGCGCCCTGTTCCTGAGCGATCTTGGCCACGCCGAAGGCGAGTGACGCATCCGTGAGGACGCCGGTGATCACGATGTTCTTTCCGTCGAGCAAACCCATGTCCGCAACGTAGCCCGACGTACCCTGTCCGAATGTCAATGCAGCTGTACGACACCGCCCGCCGGGAGATCGTTCCCTTCGAGCCCGGAGACAACGTGCTCATGTACACGTGCGGCATCACGCCGTACGACGCCACCCACCTCGGCCACGCTGCCACCTTCATTGCGTACGACATCTTGCAGCGCCGTCTCGTCGATCGTGGTCACACCATCACGTGTGTCCGCAACGTCACCGACGTCGACGACCCGTTGTTCGCCAAGGCGCGCGAACTCGGCGTCCACTACCTCGACCTCGCGGCCTCCGAAGAAGCGCGCTTCGAACGCGACATGGAGGCGCTCAATGCCCTGCCCGTGGCCTCGACCCCTCGGGCCTCGTCGGCGATTCCCGACATCCGAGGATTCATCGGAATGGTGCTCGATCGAGGCTACGCCTACGAGGCCGGCGGCTCGGTCTACTTCGACGTCTCCAAGTTCGAGTCCTTCGGTTCGATGAGCGGGTACAGCGAGGACGAGATGCTCGAGTTCGCCAAGGCGCGCGGCGGCAACGTCGAGGATCCGAACAAGCGCGCACCGCTCGACTTCGTGCTGTGGCACCCGTCGGCTCCCGACGAACCCGCATGGGACACGATGTGGGGCGCCGGCCGGCCCGGCTGGCACATCGAATGCTCAGCGCTCGCCCTGCGCGAGCTCGGCACGACGATCGATCTCCACGGCGGCGGCGCCGACCTGATCTTCCCGCACCACGAGTGCGAACGCGCCCAGTCCGAAGCGGCGACCGGTGAACAGTTCGTCAAGCATTGGATGCACACCGCTCTGATTTCGATGGACGGGCACAAGATGTCCAAGAGCCTCGGCAATCTCGTGTTCGTCGACGCACTGCGCGAGACCTACGATCCGCGCTCGATTCGTCTGGCGATCATCGAGCACAACTACCGGGTCGAGTGGGAATGGGACGACGAGTTGATGCCCCGCAACGCTGCTCGTCTCGATGCATGGCTGGCCAATGCCACCCAGAACCCGGAGTTGCTCGAGATCGTCCGCGCCCGACTCGACGACGACCTCGACACGCCCGGTGCAATCGCCGCGATCGATGCTGCTGCGGCCGCCGGTGACGGTGTGCTCGAAGCAGCAGCGCTGCTCGGCGTCGATCTCGTCTGATTCGCGGTTCTCGTTCTTTGCGCTGATTCATGAGCCGTTCACGTCCGCGCCTTCCGCCCGAGATGTCAGTGCTCTAAGGTCGCTCCCATGAGCAACAAGCCCGGTGCGGGGACACTCCAGCGGCGAGTCCGCAAGCTGGGCGCTCCCGTCGTGTCGCGGTTGTGGGACATCGAGCTCAGCGGGTTCGATCGGCTTCCCACGGCGGGGCCGGCCATTCTCTGCCCGAACCACATCTCCTTTCTCGATTCTGCGTTCCTCACCTTCACGCTGCCCCGCAACATCTCCTTTGTCGGCAAGGCCGAGTACATGGACTCCTGGAAGACGAAGTTCTTGTTCCCAGCGATGGGCATGATCCCGATCGACCGTTCCGGCGGAGCGAAGAGCACGGCAGCACTCGACGCCGCCGAGCAGGTCCTCCAGCGTGGCGAGTTGTTCGGCATCTATCCGGAGGGCACCCGGAGTCGCGACGGCACCCTCGGCAAGGGTCGCACGGGTGCAGCACGACTCGCGATGACCGTCGGCTGCCCGATCTACCCGGTCGGCATCATCGGCACCGACGAGATCCAGCCGCCGGACGCAAAGGCGCCGAAGCTCCGCAAGAAGGCGCAGATCAAGATCGGGCGGCCCATCAGGCCCGAGCGATACCTGAACCGTGGCTCCGAGCATCTGGCATGGCGATCGATGATCGACGAGGTGATGTTCGAGATCCGAGAGCTCTCCGGTCAGCAGTACGTCAACCGCTACCACGGAGACGTTTCGGAGATCGAGCCGACGGTCACCGCACGCGTCGCCCACATCACGACCGACGTCACTGCCGAGCAGGCCGAGCCCATGTTGCGCCAGACCGTCGACGCCTGATCCGAAACCGTCCGCCGGTGGTGGCGTGCCTGCTTCTATCCTGACGAGCGCATGTCCAACATCACGATTTCGCTTCCCGACGGTACGAGCCGAGAGCTGCCCGACGGATCCACTGCGCTCGACCTCGCGGCATCCATCGGCTCGGGGCTGCGCAAAGCGGCTGTCGCAGCGACCATCGACGGAGTCGAATCCGATCTGACCGTGCCGTTGGCGGGTGGCGAAACGGTGGCGATCATCACGAACGACACCGACGCGGGGCGCCATGTCCTGAGGCATTCGACGGCCCACGTCCTGGCTCAGGCTGTCACGCAGCTGTACCCGGGTGCCAAGTTCACGATCGGGCCGGCCATCGAGAACGGCTTCTACTACGACTTCGATCTGCCCGACGGCAAGACGTTCTCCGACGAGGATCTCGTGACGATCGAGAAGCAGATGAAGGAGATCGTCAAGCAGAATCAGCCGTTCACGCGCTCCGAGCACACGATGGCCGAAGCCAAGGAACTGTTCGCTGACCAGCCGTACAAGATCGAGATCATCGAACGCGTCGAGTCAGCAGAAGCGGACTCCGAAGATGCCGGTGAAGTGAGTGGCGACGGCGTGATCAGCGCGTATCGCAACACCGACGAATTCGTCGACATGTGTGTGGGTCCGCACGTTCCGTCGACTGGCAAGCTCGCCTTTTTCAAGCTCCAGCGGGTCTCCGGTTCGTATTGGCGGGGCAACGAGAAGGGCCCGCAGCTGCAACGCGTCTACGGCACGGCCTGGGAATCCAAGCAGGCGCTCGCCGAGCACCTGCACATGCTCGAAGAGGCGCTCAAGCGCGACCATCGCAAGCTGGCGGTCGAGCAGGATCTGCTCAGCTTCCCGAGCAAGCTGGGCGGCGGGCTGGCCGTCTGGCATCCGAAGGGTGCGATCATCCGCAAGCTGATGGAGGACTACAGCCGTCAGCGCCACGAGTCGGGTGGGTACGACTTCGTCTATTCGCCGCACCTCGCGAACGCGAACCTGTTCGAGACGTCGGGTCACCTCGACTTCTACGCCGACGGGATGTACCCGCCGATGGAGATGGACAACGGCACGTACTACCCGAAGCCGATGAACTGCCCGATGCACTGTCTGATCTTCGACAGCCGCCAACGCAGCTATCGCGAGCTCCCGCTCCGCCTCTTCGAACTCGGCACCGTCTACCGGTACGAGCGCGCCGGCACGCTGCACGGCCTCATGCGCATCCGTGGCTTCACGCAGGACGACAGCCACATCTTCTGCACCGAGGGGCAGCTCGCCGGCGAAGTCGCCAGTCTGCTCGACTTCGTGCTGTCGGTGCTCCGTGCATTCGGCTTCGAGGACTTCACCTTCAACCTGTCGACGCGTGACCCCGAGAAGTCCGTCGGCACCGACGAGATCTGGGCCACGGCGACCGAAGCGCTGCGCGAGGCGCTCGACTCGCATGGCCTCGAGTACGCCGTCAAGGAAGGCGACGCCGCCTTCTACGGTCCGAAGATCGACATCGACGTGCGTGACGCGATCGGCCGGTCGTGGCAGCTGTCGACGATCCAGGCCGACTTCCAGCTCCCAGAACGATTCGACCTCGAGTACGTGGGTGCTGACAACAACCGGCACCGTCCGATCATGTTGCATCGCGCGCTGATGGGGTCGATCGAACGGTTCTTCGGCGTGCTCCTCGAGCACTACGCCGGCAACTTCCCGACGTGGCTGGCACCGGTCCAGGTCCGAGTGCTCCCGGTCGCCACGCCGCACGAGGAGTACGCGAACGAGGTCGTCGCTGCACTCAAGGCAGCAGGCGCCCGCGTCGACATGGTCGCTGCGGACGACGGGCTCGGCAAGCGCATCCGCAACGGCAAGATCGACAAACTCCCGTACGTGCTCGTCGTCGGTGATGACGACGTCGCGGCGCGGACCGTCGGGGTGAACGTCCGCACCGACATGCAGGGCGAGGGTGCCCCGGACGTCGAACGCGATGTTCCGCTCGACACGTTCGTCGAGCGATTCCGCTCCGAGGTCGCTGACGCCGAGAACGCCGCACTGCAGGCCTGATGCTCGAGCGCATCTGGTCGGGCTGGCGCTCGTTCTACGTGGTCGACGCCCCGTCGCGCACGACGAGTCCGGGCGGGGTCGACGAGCCCGATGAGCGGGGGAGCGTCTTCACCCAACTGCTCGACTCGGGACGGCCGGACAGCGAGACGTACATCGTGCACCGCGGAGCGTTGGTCTTCGCCATCGTCAACATCCACCCCTACACCTCGGGTCACGTGTTGGTCCTGCCATATCGCGAGGTCGCCGACCTGTCCGACCTGTCTGTAGATGAGACCGTCGAACTCTGGGCGACGGTCACCGACGGCGTCGAAGCGGTGAGGGCGGCCTACGCGCCGGACGGGCTGAACGTCGGACTCAACCTCGGCAGGCCCGCCGGAGGTTCGGTTCCGACGCACCTGCACGTCCACGTCGTGCCCCGCTGGACCGGCGATTCGAACTTCATGTCGTCCATCGCGAACACCCAGACCCTGCCCGAGTCTCTCGACGCAACCGCCGAGCGACTCCGCACCCACTGGCCGTCCCATCGTGGACAGGCACGTTCGTGACCCGATTCGTCACTTCGGGGTCACGTCCGTTCGGGGACAGGCACGATCGTGACAGGTCGTGACAGGACAGGACACGACAGGGTCAGGCGGAGCGGCGGAGTCGGTCGATGATTCGGTCGTGGGCTGACCGTGCAGTCGCGTCGGTGTCCACGCTGATCCGACCGCGCCGAGCTGCCTGACGAACAGCGCCGGGCGTCAGCCCCAGCAACGGCGCAAGCTCGGCAGTCGACGCTACACGCAATTCGAGTGCGATCGCTGCGGCCAGGTTTCGCCCAGGTCCCGAGCGGAACGCAGGATCAGCGTTCATCACCGCGGCAGTGCACGCAAGCACCGCTGCGGGGTCGATCGGATCCAGTGCATCGAGCTCCCCGAGAGGGAACCGATCCGAAGCGTGATCGTCGAGAACGAACCGCTCGTAGTCGTCGCTCACGAGAACGGAGGTCGTCAGCCAGTTCGGCGTCCGGCGTCGGCCGACGTAGCAGCCGAGACTCGAGTGGCGATAGTTAGCAAGTGCGCTGGCTGGAACGAATGCGAGGGGGTTTCGCTCGACGTACCGTGCTTCGACCAAGAGGTGCTCGTCACTGCTGACCGGCACCGACCCGAACCGGCCGCCGAACACCGCACCCGTTCGGTTCGTCCGTTCGTTGTACGCCGAGGCATACCGACCGAACAACACGTGTGCGAAGTCTGACAACGCTCGGTCAGGAGCATGCACGAGCAGGTGGAAGTGATTTGTCAAGAGTGCGTACGCATGAACGGCGACGGCGGTTGCATTGACAGCGCTCCCGATCAACGACTCGAAGAGCTCGTGATCGCCGGGAAGGCTGAAGATGTCTTGCCGGTCATGACCACGGTTGTAGACGTGGAACCATTCGGATTCGTCGAGGTTTCGCGGTTGTCGTGCCATGCGTGCACTCTGCATGGCAGGTGTCACAGAGTTCTGTCACGATGGTGCCTGTCCCCGAACGGACACAGAGTTGCGTCACAAAGGTGCCTGACCCCGAAGTGACTGTCCGTAGGCTGGGGGCGTGACGACTGACGACCAGATCGACGAGCTGCCCGACGACCTCAACCCGGCTGGTTTCGTCGGGGCCTACCTCTTTCCGGACAACAGCCGTCGGAGGTGGCCCGGTGCGATGTATCTGGCGCTCGCCGCAGTGTGCGTGGCGATGTACCTGCTCGCCGGCGATGCTGCCGTGGTCAACTCCGGTTGGCTGGTCGGCGCTGGCGTGCTCGCCGTCGTCGGCGTCTTCTCGATCACCTCGGGTTGGCGGATGACCGTCGACGAAAAGGAGGCGCTCGTGGCAGCCCAGGGCGCCGTTGGTTTCGGTGTCGGTCACGCATCTGCGCAGCAGGTGTGGCGCGGCTTCCGGAGTCGTCCGACGTGGCGCGTGCTGTGCTACTCGGCCGAGGAGCCACCTGCGCAACGCGGCCTCGTCCTCGTCGATGCCGTGGACGGTCGCATCGTCGAACACCTCGTCGAGATCAACGACGAGGACGATCTCAGTTAGGGTTCGCGCACAATGTTTGACGGCACGTTCAGAAAGCCGGTCGACAGAGCTGTCAAGCCGATCGGTGCGCTGCTTCGCAAGACGCGGTTGACTCCGGACCACCTCACGATCGTCGGCCTGCTCGTCGGCGTCGCAGCCGCGGTGGCGATCGGGTTCGGTCGGCTGTGGCTCGGCCTCGCTCTGGTGATCCTGGCCGCCCTTCCCGACCTGCTCGACGGAGCGCTCGCCAAGGCGTCGGGCACCTCGAGCCAGCGTGGAGCCTTCTTCGACTCGACCGTCGACCGCGTCACCGACTCCCTGCTGCTCGGCGGCATCGGTTGGCACTTCGCGCTCACCGAGGACGCCCGACTCGTGCTGCTCCCGTTCGCCGTCGCCTCGATCTCGTCGGTCATCAGCTATCAGCGGGCCAAGGCCGAGTCGCTCAAGATCGAAGCCAAGGGCGGTCTGATGGAGCGCGCCGAGCGGATCATCCTGCTCTGCGTCGGTCTGGCCTTCAACGTGCTGCTCATCCCGATCCTCTGGATCATGCTGGTCCTGACCACGATCACCGCGGGGCAACGGTTCGCGAAGGTCTGGAAGGCCGCTGCCGTCGCGCCGGTCACGGCGGCCAAGATCGAGATGCGTCGATCACGTCGCGAAAACCGCCGTGTCGCTCGGACCGAGCGGCGGCGGACGCGAGTGCCGCGCCGCCAGCCGTGACCGAACCCGGCAACGCTCCCGAGCGATTGGCCGAGCAGTTCGCGGCGCAGTTCCAGACGAACACCTACAAGCTCGGCGCCCTCGCCGCCCGCCTCGTGCCCGGCCCGCTGGCTGCCGGCCTCGCCACACCGTTCGGAGCCGGGGCGAGCTTCGCGAGCCCGGAACGACGGGCGATCATCGAACGTCACCTTCGGCGCGTGGATCCCACGTTGCGTGGGCTGCGGTTGCGTCGCGCCGTCCAGGAGGCCTTCGATTCCTACGCCCGCTACTGGATCGAGAGCTTCCGGCTGCCGACGATGTCGAAGCGTGCGGTGGCTGCACCGTTCAGAGAAGACGGGTACCACCACATCCTCACCGCGCTCGAGGCGGGCAAGGGTGCGATCATCGCGTTGCCACATCTCGGTGGCTGGGAGTGGGCTGGCCGGTGGATTGCCGACCAAGGGCACCCGATCACGGTGATCGTCGAACGGCTCGAGCCACCCGAACTCTTCGACTGGTTCGTGGACCTGCGATCCAAGCTCGGGATGACCGTCGTGCCGCTCGGACCGGCCGCCGGGACAGCGGTCATCAAGGCGTTGAAGGCGAACCACGTCGTCTGCCTGCTCTCGGACCGTGACATCCAAGGTGGTGGTCCTGCCGTCGAGTTCTTCGGCGAGACGACGACGTTGCCCGGGGGAGCGGCGACCGTCGCACTGCGGACCGGCGCACCGATCCTGCCGACGGGGGTGTACTTCACCGACCGTTTCGACGGCCACCTGGGCTATGTCCGCGCGCCGATTCCTGTCGAGCGTCAAGCGAAGCGCTTGCGCGATGACGTCCAGCGGATCACGCAGCTCGTGGCCGAGGAACTCGAGGTCCTCATTCGACGTGCTCCATCACAGTGGCACCTGTTCCAACCGAACTGGCCGAGCGACCCGGGTTTTGTCACTACTCGCTCAACTTGACCGTCAGAACTGCCGAAAGATGGCTATCGACACGCTCACCCCCATTCGCATGGCGAGGTCCACCTGGATGGTCCTGGCGCTCGCCTTGGTGCTCACCGGGCTGTACATCGTGCTGCCCGTGTCGATCGGCGCCGAGGGCATCCGAGCAATCGGGCCGATCCTGGCGGTGGGATGCGTGTTGATCGGCGTCGCGAAGTATCAGCCCCGGCGCAGCTTGGGATGGATGCTGATGGCGACCGGTTTCGCGCTCCAGGCCGCAGCGGCGCTGGTTTTCGCAAACCGTCACTTCGCGGGGGTGGACACGTTCCCGTCGATTGCCGACCTGCTCCGCCTGCTCGCCGTCCTGTTGTTCGTCGGGGCGATGGTGATCATGTCACAGGACTCCGGATCACAGGATGCGTTCGGTCCGATCGAGACGGCGATCGTGGCGATCGCCGGTGGCATCGGCGTCTGGTTGCTGGTCATCGAGCCGTACGTGGCCGAACGGGAGCTGCCCTTCGGTGACAAGGTGTGGGCGACAGCGATTCCCCTTGCCGGAGCGTTCGCGCTCGCCGTCTCCTTCCGAGCGGCGACGCAGAGCAGGACGCGGGTGCTCTCACCGATTCTCGTCGCGCTCGGTCTCGCGCTCGGACTCGTAGCCGAAGTGCTGCGCAGCATCGCCGCGTTGGCCGGGTCGTTCGGCCCCGGCGGGGCCATCGCCGCATTGACGATCATGGCCCCGATGGCCATGGCCGCCGGCGCCCTCGAGCCAACGATGGCGCAACGGAATCGGCCTGCCACGGTCGAATCAGCGGGCGTCGGCCGCATCGTCGGACTCAGCGTCGCGACGTTGACGCCGCTCACCATCCTGTTCGCCCTGACGGTCAGCGACCTCGGCACACGGACCACTCGGGTCGTCGCCGCAGCCTGCGCGCTGGTCGTCGTCATCTTGGCGCTCGCCCGAATGTGGGGCCTGGTCGCCACGGTGCGATCGCTCACCGAACGCCGCGGGCAGGACCGTCTCGCAGCAATGGTCGAACACTCGAGCGACGTCGTGATCCTCGTCGACGACATCGGTGACATCCGCTACGCGAGTCCCGGCCTGTCGAGCACCCTGGGTCACCGCAGCAGCGACTGGATCAGCCGTCCGGTGATCGATCTGGTCGTCAACAGCGACCGTGAGACCGCGGAACAGCAGCTGCAGGCCCTGATCGCGCTCGGCCCTGGTGGCACCGTCAAGTTCGAAGCCAGCCTCGTGCGCGTCGATGGCCAGCGGCGGCGGATGGAAGCCACCATCGCGAACCTGATCGGCGGAGAAGCCGTCGATGGCATCGTCGCCACGTTCCGCGACGTCACCGAGCAGCGCGACCTGGAGAACCAGCTCAGCCACCGCGCCTTCCACGACGAACTCACCGGCCTGGCCAACCGGGCCCTGTTCCTCGACAGGATGGACCATGCCCTGCGCATCGCACGGGCGGACACCGACCCGGTCGTCGTGCTCTTCGTCGACCTCGACGATTTCAAGTCCGTCAACGACGCCCTCGGCCACGCTGTGGGAGATCAACTGCTCCGGCACATCGCCGACCGCATTCGCACGGTGTCGGGTTCCGGGGACACCCCGGCCCGACTCGGCGGTGACGAGTTCGCACTCCTGCTCGAAGATCGCGGCGGCGTGGACCGCGCCCTCGACGTCGCGGAGCAGTTGCTCGACATGCTGCGCGAGCCCGTGTCCTTGGCCGGCTACGATCTCGCCGTGTTGGCGAGTGTCGGCGTCGCAGTCGCCGCCCCGGGTATGACGACGTCGAGCCTGCTCCGGGACGCCGACATCGCGATGTACGAAGCGAAACGCGCCGGCAAGGGGCAGATCAAGATCTTCGATCCGGCGATGCGGTTGAGCGCGACGAAGCACCTCGAGTTCCGCAGCGAACTCGGCAACGCCATCGAGCAGCAGCAGTTGCGGCTGGTGTTCCAACCGCAGATCGACATGCGCAGCGGAGAAGTGCTCGGCGCCGAGGCCCTCGTGCGCTGGCGCCATCCGGAACGCGGCGAGGTCTCGCCTGGCGAGTTCATCCCGATCGCGGAGCGGTCAGGTCTGATCATGCAGATCGGCGCGTGGGTGCTCGACGAGAGCGTGCGTCATGCAACGCTCTGGCAACTCAGCGGCGCCCGCAAGGTGAGCGTCAACGTCTCGGCCGTGCAACTCCGCAACCCGGACTTCGTCGGACAGGTGAGCGAAGCGCTCGAACGCCACAATCTCGCGCCCGAGAACCTGACGCTCGAAGTGACCGAGACCGTCCTCGTCGGCCAGATCGAGGCAGCATCGGACATCCTGTCGGACCTCCGTGCGCTCGGCGTCCAGATCGCGATCGACGACTTCGGGACGGGCTACTGCTCGCTGTCCTACCTGCAGCGTTTCCCGGTCGACATCGTCAAGATCGACAAGCAGTTCGTCGACGAACTCGGCGGTGACCGCAAGCGGGCGAGCCTGGCGCAGATGATCCTCCAGATGACTGCCGGTCTGGGTGTGATCAGCGTGGCCGAGGGCATCGAACGGCCCGAACAGTTCGCTGACCTTCGTCGCATGGGATGTGATGTCGGCCAGGGATACCTGCTGTCTCGACCGCTGGAAGCCGATGTCATCCTGCAGCGGTTCGGTCTGCAGCCGCCCGCCACAGCGCCGGCGCCTGGTCGTGCGCCGCAACCCAGCCCGCTGACCCTGCCGATCAGCTAGACATGGCCGAGTGAATCAGCGTGTCGATCAGCCGCTGCGCATCGGGTTGGTCTGTCCCTACAGCCTGACGATCCCCGGCGGGGTGCAGATGCAGGTCCTCGCGCTCGCTCGCGAGCTGCGCTCGCGGGGCCACGAGGCCCGAGTGCTCGGTCCGTGCGATGGCCCGCCCCCGGAGAGCTTCGTCACCCCGGTCGGCAACTCCCTGCCCCTGGCTGCGAACGGCTCGATCGCTCCCTTGGCACCGGATCCGCCTGCTGCGCTGCGCACCATTCGTGTCCTGCAGGACGAGGCGTTCGACGTGCTTCACGTGCACGAACCCCTGGCACCTGGACCGACGCTCACGGCCATCCTCACCAGGACCGCTCCGATCGTGGGGACTTTTCACGCGGCGGGCCAGTCGACGAGCTACCGGCTGTTCAACCGGACGCTCAGCAAGTTCATCCAGCGCATCGATCACAAGGTCGTGGTCTCCAAAGACGCCCTCGCCCTGGCGCAGTCGCACCTGGGCGGCGAGTACGAAGTGTTGTTCAACGGTGTGGACATCGGTCAGATCCAGGCCGTCGAGCCCCGCTCGACGAGCCGGCCGACGGTGTTCTTCTGCGGTCGTCACGAGGACCGCAAGGGACTCAGGGTCCTGATCGACGCCTTCGATCAGATGTCCGACGACGTCGATCTGTGGATCGGGAGCGACGGGCCGGACACCGCAGCGCTGATGGAGCGGACCAAGGACGATGGCCGCATCCACTGGCTCGGCCGGATCACCGAACACGACAAGTTCGCCCGACTGCGCGGCGCCGACGTGTTCTGTGCGCCGTCACTCGGTGGTGAGTCGTTCGGCGTCGTCCTGATCGAGGCAATGGCGGCGGGGACGACCGTCGTGGCCAGCGCACTCGACGGGTACCGCAACGTCGCGACTGACGATGTCGATGCGCTGCTGACCACTCCCGGAGACGCCGATGAGCTCGCTGCAGCCCTGCGCCGAGCACTGACCGAACCCGCCACGACACGACGACTTCGCGCCGCCGGTTCGCGTCGAGCGGAGGACTTCGCGATGTCCACGCTGGCGGACCGATACGTCGAGATCTACCGGGACCTCATCACACGGAACCCCTGAGCGGGCCAACTACGCTGTGGACATGGTCGTCCTCATCATCGTCATCGTCATCGTGGTCGCCGTGTTGGCGGTGGTCATCGGTGCCTACAACGGCTTGATCCGCCGCCGAAATCAGATCGAGAACGCCTGGTCCCAGATCGATGTGCAGCTCAAGCGCCGCCTGGATTTGATCCCGAATCTCGTCGAGACCGTGAAGGGCTACGCCGCACACGAGCGCGAGACGCTCGAAGCGGTCATCAATGCCCGCAACGCCGCGATCCAGGCCCCCGACACGCCCGACGGCCAGGCCGGAGCGAACAACATGCTCGAGGGCGCCCTCGGCAAGCTCTTTGCGCTGGGTGAGGCGTACCCGGACCTCAAGGCCAACCAGAACTTCATGCAACTGCAAGAAGAACTCACCGCCACCGAAGGTCGGGTCGCCTATTCGCGTCAGTTCTACAACGACAGCGTGCTGGACTACAACAACAAGCTCGAGCAGTTCCCGACGGTGTTCTTCGCCAAGGCGATGAAGTTCGAGCGCCGCGAGTACTTCCAGGCCGAAGAGTCCGCTCGCACTGCACCCAGCATCGAATTCTGATTCGTCTTCATGTTTGAACTGATCAGATCGAACAAGCGTCGAAGCGTCGCGCTCGTCGTGTCCTTCATGGCCATCGTGGCCCTGGTGGGCATGGCGATCGGTCTCGTCGTGGGCAACGGCATCGTCTTCACGGTCGTCGCCCTGATCTTCAGCGGCATCGTGGCCTTCGTCTCGTACTGGCGGGCGGACAAGATCGCACTGAAGATGAGTCGGGCGGTCCCCGCCCCGGTGGCCGAGTATCAGCGACTGCACAACCTGGTCGAGGGGCTCTGCATCGCGGCGGGTCTGCCGAAGCCCGACGTCTACATCATCGACGACCCGGCACCGAACGCCTTCGCGACGGGTCGCAACCCGGAACATGCGGCGATCGCGGTCACCAGCGGTCTCCTCGAGAAGCTCGATCGAGTGGAACTCGAAGGGGTCGTCGCCCACGAACTGGGCCACATCAAGAACTACGACATCCTGGTGTCGACCCTGGCCGTCACGATGGTCGGCGCCGTGGCGTTGCTCGCTGACGGTGCGATCCGGATGATGTGGTGGAACGGTGGGCGTGTCGCGCGTCGCGGCGACCAGTCCGACGGCACCAACCCGTTGGCCTACCTCGGCTTTGCCCTGCTGATCGTGTCCCCACTGATCGCCAAGGCGATGCAGGCCACGATCTCGCGCAGCCGCGAGACGTTGGCAGACGTCACCGCCTGTCAGCTGACGCGCTACCCGCCCGGTCTGATCTCGGCGCTGGAAAAGCTGAAGGAAGACACGACCGTGACCCACAGTGCGTCCACGGCTACGGCACACTTGTGGATCGAACAGCCGATGAGTGGAGTCGGTGACCGAGGCAAGCTCGGCAGCATCCACAAGTTGTTCGACACCCATCCGCCGCTCGACGAGCGCATCGCACTTCTGAGAGAACTCTGAATGAACAAGAATCTGATCGGTGTCGGCCTCGCGGCCATGGCGATGGCCGGCGCAGCCGCATGTTCGGGGGGCTCCGAAGAAGCCACCATCACGACCATCGCGGCAACCACGACCGAGGCGCCGCAGGCGACGACGACGACCGAAGCGCCCGAGACGACCACGACGACGCTCCCGGCGCCGACCACGACCGTTGCACCCGACGTGTTCCGTCAGCCGCTCACCGGTGAGCCGGTGGCGAGCGAGGACGACATCATCGATCGACCGGCCCTCGCCGTGAAGATCGACAACCACCCGGACGCGCGCCGCAACCACACCGGCCTGGCGGTCGCCGACGTCGTCTACGAGGAAAAGGTCGAAGGAACGCTGACCCGCTTCGCTGCCGTCTTCCACACCCAGGACGCCGACCCGATCGGTCCGATCCGCTCCGGTCGCGAGCAGGACGTCTCGCTGCTCAGCTCGCTCAACGAGCCGCTGTTCGCATGGAGCGGTGGCAACCCGGGCGTGACTCGTCTCGTCGAGGACTCCTTCCTGACCGACCTGAACTGGCAGCGCAACGCCGGCAGCTACTACCGCGGGCCCGGCAGCAGTCCACACAACTTGTACAGCGACAGCGAAACGCTCTACGCGCTCACGCCCGACGGTCACCCGGGTGCTCCGTCGACGCAGTTCGGCTTTCTCCCCGACGGGCAGGTCTTCGCCGGTGAGCCGGGACGCGACGTGTCGTTCTCGATCGGCAGCATCGACATCGAGTGGAACTGGAACGACGACGAGCAGCGTTACGAGCGGTCCCAGGAGGGCGCCGAGCACGTCGACAAGACCTACGGACGCATCGGTGCCGAGAACGTCATTCTGCTCGGTGTCGACTACCGCCAGAGTTCGATCGACGCCACCGCCCCGGAAGCGATCACGATCGGCCAGGGCGCCGCAGTGGTGTTCAGCAACGGCGAGTACGTCACCGGCACCTGGACGAAGGAGTTGGCGATCTACGCCTTCGTGCTGACGTTGGACAACGGCGACGTCATCGAGTTGACGCCGGGGCAGACCTGGATCGAACTCGTCGAAGTCGACACACCAGGCGACGCGCCGGCCTTCACGACCGCTTCCTGACCTGTTGCCCCCAACTGTTACCAGCGACACCACTTCGTCAAGGGAACGATCAGGCGTGATCGGGTCAAGCGAAAGTAGTCTGTTGTCATGAGCAGCGATCGCACTGGAACATTCCCCGTCAAGCGCGGACTGGCCGAGATGATGAAGGGCGGCGTCATCATGGACGTCGTCAATCCCGAGCAGGCCAAGATCGCCGAGGACGCCGGCGCCGTTGCCGTGATGGCACTCGAACGGGTTCCTGCAGACATCCGCGTCGACGGCGGTGTCGCACGCATGAGTGACCCGGAGATGATCGACGGCATCCAGGCCGTGTGCTCGATCCCGGTGATGGCCAAGGTTCGTATCGGTCACTTCGTCGAAGCCCAGATCATCCAGTCGCTCGGCGTCGACTTCATCGACGAGTCCGAAGTGCTCACCCCGGCCGACGAGGCCTATCACATCGACAAGATGGCGTTCGACGTGCCATTCGTCTGTGGAGCGACCAACCTCGGTGAAGCGCTTCGCCGGATCTCCGAAGGTGCGGCGATGATCCGCTCGAAGGGCGAGGCCGGCACCGGCAACGTCGTCGAGGCAGTCCGCCACCTCCGTTCGATCCTCGGCGACATCAAGCGCATCACCCAGGCCGATCAGGCCGAACTCTTCGGCTGGGCCAAGGACCTCCAGGCTCCACTGTCGCTCGTCCAGGAGATCGCCGAGACCGGCAAGCTGCCGGTTCCGCTGTTCTGCGCCGGTGGCCTTGCGACTCCGGCCGACGCTGCGTTGGCGATGCAACTCGGAGCCGAAGCCGTGTTCGTCGGTTCGGGCATCTTCAAGTCCGATGACCCGTCGCCGCGCGCCAAGGCGATCGTCGAGGCGACCACGCACTACATGGACGCGGACATCCTCGCAAAGGTCAGCCGCGGCCTCGGGACGCCGATGACCGGTATCGGCATGGACGAGATCAACGTCAAGTTCGCCGATCGCGGTTGGTGAGCCAGCACTTGGGCAACACGGTGTGAACAACCCGGTCATCGGGGTGCTCGCGCTGCAAGGCGCGTTCACCACCCACCAGCAACGGCTGCAGTCGCTCGGCCACGACGCCCGGCTCGTCAAACGCCCCGAGCATCTCCACGGCATCGACGGCATCGTTCTGCCCGGGGGCGAGAGTACGACGATGTCCAAGCTGTTGGACACCAGCGAACTCCGGGCGCCACTCGGCGACCTGCTCGCTGACGGGCTCCCGGTGCTGGGCACCTGCGCCGGCATGATCCTGTGCGCGAGTCAGGTCCTCGACGGTCGCCCCGACCAGCACGGTTTCGACCTGATCGACATCACGGTGCGGCGCAACGGGTACGGACGCCAACTCGAAAGTTTCGAGACCGATCTCGACGTGGCCGGACTCGATGCTCCGTTCCATGCCGTGTTCATCCGGGCACCGTTCGTCGAGCGCATCGGCGCCGACGTCGAGGTCTTGGCCGAACACGACGGCATACCTGTTCTCGTCCGGAGCGGAAGCTGTACGGTGGCAGCGTTCCACCCGGAACTCACCGACGACAACCGACTGCACGAGCTGTTCGTGTCCGAGATTTAGGAAGTTCGCATGTCAGGCCATTCCAAGTGGGCGACGATCAAGCACAAGAAGGGTGCGACCGACGCCAAGCGCGGCAAGCTCTTCAACAAACTCGCCCGTCAGATCGAAGTGGCCGCCAAGAGCGGCGGCGATGTCGACATGAACCCGACACTGCGCACCTGCGTGCAAAAGGCCAAGGGCGCGCAGATGACGAACGACGCCATCGATCGAGCGATCAAGCGTGGGACCGGCGACGCCGACGGTGCAGCGTACGAGAGCATCATGTACGAGGGGTACGCGCCCGGCGGTGCTGCCTTGATGATCGATGTCCTCACCGACAACCGGAATCGCTCCGGCGCCGACATCCGCCAGATCTTCAGCAAGCTCGGTGGCTCGATGGCCGAGCCCGGCGCGGTCAGCTGGCAATTCGCCCGGACCGGCGTGATCATGGTCGATGGCGCTGCTGACGAAGACGAGCTGATGATGGCCGCGCTCGAAGCCGGTGCTGCTGACATGGTCCGCACCAGCAACGGTTTCCAGGTCACCTCTGATCCGTCGCCGGTCTACGACATCAAGGCGGCGCTCGAGGCCGCCGGCTTCACCGTCGAGTCGGCGGACTCGCCGATGATGGCGGAGAACCTCGTGCCGGTCACCGCTGTGAGCGATGCGAAGGCGATCCTGAACATCATGGAAGCGCTGGAGGACAATGACGACGTGCAGGATGTTTTTTCGAACTTCGATCTGAGCGACGAACTGATGGCCGAGCTGTCAGAGGCGGACGACTGACGATGAGTCTCTCGGTCGGCGACACGGCACCGGACTTCGAGCTGGCGGGAACGGGTGGGCGTAGCTATTCGCTCGCCGAGTTCGCAGGACGTTCCGTCGTGCTCGTCTTCTACCCGGGCGACGACACGCCGGTCTGCACGAAGCAGCTCAACAGCTACAACGACGGACTCGAGCAGTTCGCCGAACTCGATGCCCAGGTGCTCGGAGTCTCGGCGCAGGACGTGGTGAGTCACGAGGGGTTCGCCGACAAGCACGGCTTCGCGTTCCCGCTGCTCGCCGACGTCGACAAGTCCGTTGCCGGGGCATATGGCACGCTCGGCCCGCTGGGCTTCCCGCGGCGCAGCGTCGTGATCGTCGACGGTGCGGGAGTCGTGCAGTACGTCCATCGGGCGATTGCGGGTCTGACGTACCGGCCGGTGAGTGAATTGATCGAGGTGCTCGAGAAGCTCGCACCCTGAGAGACACGGACAGAGCAGCATCATCGACTACGGTACGAACTTGTGTTCGCCAACAGTGTCGATGTCCGTCGTGGCGTGAGGTCGCGAGTGCTCGGGATCGATCCTGGGCTGACTCGTTGCGGGTTCGCCGTGATCGACGGTCGTGGGCCCGGTTCGGTGACGGCGGTGTCCATGGGCGTGATCCGCACATCGGCGTCGGACCCGCTGCCGCAACGTCTTGGTGAACTCCGCACGGAATTCACCGCACTGATCGCCGAGTTTCGACCCGATGTCGTCGCCGTCGAACAGGTCTTCTTCCAGAGCAACGTGCGGTCGGCGATGAGCGTTGGCCAGGCGAGCGGCCTGGCGTTGGCGGAAGCAGCGCTGGCCGGGTGTGAGGTGTTGCAGTACACACCGAATCAGGTCAAGGACGCCGTCGCCGGCTGGGGCGGTGCCGGCAAGGAACAGGTCCAGAAGATGGTGCAGGCTCGGCTCAAGTTGGCGTCGTTGCCCAAGCCGGCCGATGCCGCCGATGCTGCGGCGATTGCGCTGTGCCATCTCGCGATGTCACCGATCGGGCGGACTGCACGCCACCTGAACGGCGACAGTATGCGGAGCCGCAAGCCGCGTCCGGCAGCCGGAGTCGTTCGATGATCGGTTCGCTGCGCGGTGAGGTGCTGGAACGTGAGCTCACGGGCACGGCGCTCGTGGAGGTCGCCGGCGTCGGGTACATCGTCCACGTGACCGAACGCACGCTCGCCGAGCTCGAACCTGGCGCGAAGGTGTTCCTCCACGTCCACCATCACGTCACCGAGACCAACGAGGCACTGTTCGGTTTCCTGCAGCGCGACGAACGGCTCACGTTTCAGTCGCTGATCAAGATCAACAAGGTCGGGCCGTCGCTCGCGATGGCGGTCCTCGCCACCCACACGCCGGGTTCGCTGGTCGACATCGTCGCAGCCAACGACGCCGGGGCGCTGTCGCTGGTGCCGGGGATCGGCAAGAAGACCGCGGAACGTCTCCTCGTGGACCTGCGCGGCAGTTTCTCGTTGCCGTCGATCGAGCCGTCCGGGTCATCGTCGGCCAGTTCGCCGGTCGGAGAGGTGCGTGAGGCGCTGGCAGGGCTCGGGTACGGGAGCGACGAGATCCGGGCGGTACTTCGGGAACTGCCGAGCGACGCTGATGCGTCGACGCTGCTCCGCGACGCACTCAAGACGCTTGCGAAGAAATGATGGGAGCTGCACGTGCGTGACGAGTTCCTCGACCCCGGGGTCGGGCCCGAGATCGACGAGGGTGAAGTCGAGCTCGAAGACGGGATTCGCCCGCGCGCCCTCGATGAGTTCGTCGGCCAACGCGAACTCAAGGAGCACCTGACGATCGTCATGGAGGCGGCTCGCCGCCGCGAGCAGTCCGTCGATCACCTGCTGTTCGCCGGGCCGCCAGGGCTCGGCAAGACCACGCTGGCCAGCATCGTGGCGACCGAGATGGGCACGCAGTTGCACGTCACCTCTGGCCCTGCGCTGGAGCGCGCCGGCGACCTGGCGGCGATCCTCACCAAGCTCGAAGAACACGACGTGCTCTTCATCGACGAGATCCACCGGTTGAGCCGTGCCGTCGAAGAGATCCTGTACCCGGCGATGGAGGACTTCCAACTCGACATCGTCGTCGGCAAGGGCCCTGCGGCGTCGAGCATCAGGCTGACGATGCCTCCGTTCACGCTGGTGGGCGCAACGACCCGTACGGGCATGATCACGGGGCCGCTTCGTGATCGGTTCGGCCTGGTCGCTCGCCTCGACTACTACGATCACGACGAGCTGCAGGCCATCGTCATTCGGGCCGCCGGCATCTTCGACATCGTGATCGATCCGGCCGGTGCATTCGAGATCGCCCGCCGCTCGCGTGGAACGCCGCGCATCGCCAACCGGCTGCTGCGGCGAGTCCGCGATTTCGCCGAGGTGCGCGCCGACGGGGAGATCACCGCGGCGGTTGCCGAGCAAGGTCTTGCACTGTTCGGGGTCGACAATCGGGGCCTCGACAAGGTCGACCGTGCGCTGCTGACGGCGCTCTGTGGCCAGTTCAACGGCGGCCCCGTGGGGCTGTCGACGCTGGCGATCAGTATCGGAGAACAACCCGAGACCGTCGAAGACGTGTACGAACCGTTCCTGATCACCCAGGGCATGATCGCCCGGACACCGCGCGGCAGGGTCGCTCTCGCAGCGGCCTACGAGCACGTCGGCATGGTCCCACCGCAACGCGTCGCCGATCAGTCGCTGTTCGACTGAGACGTTCGTAGTCTGGCGCGGTGCAGCTGACCGACTTCGACTACGTCCTGCCGGATGACCGGATCGCACAGACGCCGATCGAACCACGCGATGCCGCCAAGCTGCTCGTCGCTGGTGACCCGGTCCGGCACCTGAGCGTTGCCGACCTGCCCGAGCTGCTGCTTCCCGGCGACCTCCTCGTCGTGAACGAGACCCGAGTCATTCCGGCCCGCCTCAAGCTGCATCGCGCCACCGGGGGAGCGGCCGAAGTCCTCCTGCTCGAAGCAACGAACGGTGCCCGAACCGAGTGGGAGGCGCTCGTGCGTCCGGGCAAGAAGCTGCGACTCGGTGAAGACCTGCTTGCCGGGGATCGACCGCTCGTCCGGATCGGTGAGCGCACTGCGGCCGGTGACACCTTCAATGTGACGTTGCTGGGTTCGACCGACCGCCTGGAGTCCCTCGATGTGCTGCAGACGCTCGACACCCACGGTGAGATGCCGTTGCCGCCCTACATCACCGAACGGCTCGATGACCCCGATCGATACCAGACCGTCTACGCCCAGGAGCCGGGAAGTGCGGCGGCACCGACCGCCGGGTTGCACTTCACCCCGGAACTGTTCGACCGGCTCGACGCGCGCGGTGTCCGGCGTGCCGCGGTAGAACTCGTCGTCGGGCTCGACACGTTCCAGCCGATCAGCACCGACGATCCGCTCGACCACCCGATGCACACCGAGCGGTACCGGGTGCCGCCCGAGACCATGCAGGCGTGTCTGGACACTCGATCCGCCGGGGGTCGCGTCGTCGCAGTGGGGACGACGGCGGTCCGGGCCCTCGAATCGGCGGCCAAGTACGACGAGTTGTCCGGCCGCACCAAGTTGTTCATCCACGAAGGATTCGACTGGCAGATCGTGGACGTCCTGATGACCAACTTCCACCTCCCCAAGACCACGTTGCTGATGATGATCGATGCCTTCGTCGGACCTGTGTGGCGCGACCTGTATACCGAGGCGATGCGCGAGGACTACCGATTCCTCTCCTTCGGCGACGCGATGCTCCTGGAACGACGGTGCTAGGAACTTCGACTCTCGTTGAGTGTCAGACACGACTCTGCGGCTCGCCCGGGAGCGCTGTGCTGTCCGTGTCGGTGGCGTGCTCGGTGGCATGGCGAGCAGCGCGGTTCGAGTTCGTGGGTGACGGTATGGCCGGTTTGTTCATAGCTCGGGTTGTGGTCGAGTTCGAGGAGGTCGGTGCTCTGGCAATCGACGCACTCGTGGCGGTGTGTCTCCATCACCACCCGCTTTTGGCGGGTCGTTGGGTGGCGGCGCCTGCTCGAGGCATTGATCGGGCGACGCTCGGCGTCGTGTATCAGCAGTCGAATGAAGGAGTTGTCGAGCTGACGCAGCACTGCGCTGCTGGTGGTGGGTGTGCCGTCTTCGAAGGTGATGCCGTCGCCACGCACATGGACGACCACCTCGGTGGTCAGCGAGACATCGCAGCCCAGGAGCAGGGCGACGAAGGCATCAACTCGTTGCTGGGCGAGGCTGGGAAACACCCAGTCGTCGCAGGTATCGGGCTGCCACCGTCGCCGCATCTCGTTCAGGGTTGCGGGCAGCGAGTCGGCACCTTCAGGCGCTGACACCACGTTCGGTGATGGATCGGCCACGTTTGGTCCGTCAACCCTGTCCGCGGACAGGGTTGGCTTACCATTGACAACTCCTTTGACCGCGTCCGGAGCGTTCACCTCATCGGTCGGTGTCTCGGTTGGTGTCTCGGCGATGCGTCGGACGAGTTCGTCGATCGTGGCGACAACGGGCGTGGCCACCGACGGCGCCAACACGATCCGCATCACGGTCAGGCCGTCTCCGTCGGTCCACGTGGTGAACGACCGCGCGTCGTGCAGTCGGGTGTCGCGCTCGGCGTCGGTCTCGCCACCATCAGCCAGCACCTTGGCAATGGCAACAGTGAGCCGACCAGCGGTGCGCTCCTGAGCCAACCCGAGCAGTAGTGCTTCGTTGTCGTTGTCTGCCCAGCGGGTCAGGATCCGGACCTTGGCATATGAGATCTGTTGCGCGGCGAACGCGGTGTCGACCAACGGTAGGTAGCGCAGTGCATGTCCGACGCGAACCCACTCGGCTGCCGTCGAGGTCTGGACCTGCAGACGCGTCGCAATCCACGCTGACGCACTGCGGTGACCGATGCGCAGCCACTCGCGCTCGTCGTCGAACCGTGCCGCTGCATGCACGATCCTGTACTGGTTGGCATTGATCTCCCACCCCAAGGCGGCCAACTCCTCGCCCGCTGACAGACCAGGCGTGAACGTGGTGGGTGGGTAACTGATCGCCGTGGTCGACATGACGGAACCTCCAATGACCATGCGCAGCAGCGCACAGAACTCTCCGAACAACGGAGAGCATCGAGTCAAGAGGACCGCCGGCCGGAGGGGTGTGGCAATCGAACACCGCCGGCAACAACCGGTACGAACAACTGTACTCCACCAATCTCACAGAGATCCGATGCGTCACCCCACCGACCGGCGCACACGTGATCAGATCTGTGGTACGCCGGGCACGACACGAGTTGGCCTCGGTACCCTCCGGCCAGTGCATCGCGTCAGCCTCGATCTCTCCGCATCCGACGGCACGGCTCGGACCGGCACGGCCACGACGGCTCGCAGCACATATCAGACGCCGCTGTTCATGCCCGTCGGGACGCGCGGAGCAATCAAATACCTGAGCGCGGCGGACTACGAGCGGCTCGGCGCCGAGATCGTCCTCGGCAACACGTATCACCTCATGCTGCGGCCAGGCGCCGACCTGATCGAACACTTCGGCGGGCTCGGCAGGTTCGCCGGCTGGGACGG
>RCMY010000039.1_pt1 | contig 107165 bp, 130 predicted proteins | sample 2041341 | NCBI WGS metagenome assembly RCMY01 (sample SAMN09708234, study PRJNA481090) | Marine sediment metagenome, whole genome shotgun sequencing project. | reverse complement strand
CATAGTTCTCCTGTTGTCTTATTTACAAGACTAACTTCCACTTCACTATTTTTCTTTCTTCCAACTGGAAGTTAGTTTTAAAATTAAGGCCTGTGAAAAGCAACGCAATTCCTGCAAAATGTGTTTGACTTTGCCTGTGGGGATGTCTATAATAAAGTTTAAATTAAAAACGCGTTACTCGTATATGCCCTTAATAAGGAAGGGCGTTTCTACCGGAAACCATTGTAATTTCCGTCTATGAGTGGCAAAGGTGCTTCTTTGGCATACCCTTGTCACCATGGTGAATTTGGGTATGCTTTTTTTATAGAATAAGGAGGATCTTCATGGGAAAAATTTTGAAAACTGCTTACACATTTGATGACGTTCTGCTGGTACCAAACAAGTCTGAGGTGCTGCCAAAGGATGTACAGGTGAAGACAAAGCTGACGAGCACACTGACTCTGAACATTCCGCTCATCAGCGCCAGCATGGATACGGTGACAGAATCCACCATGGCCATTGCCATGGCGAGAGAAGGTGGTCTTGGCATCATCCATAAGAATATGTCCATAGAAGAGCAGGCCCATGAAGTGGATGTGGTCAAAAGACAGGAAAATGGTGTCATTGTGAATCCTTTCCATCTGACAGCGGATAAGACCTTAAGAGAAGCCAACGAGCTCATGAGAAGATACAGAATCAGCGGAGTGCCCATCACAGAGGAAGGAAAGCTTGTGGGCATCGTCACCAACAGAGATCTGGTCTTTGAGTTTGATATGGAAAAATCCATCGGTGAAGTCATGACAAAAGACAACCTCATCACCGCTTTGGAAGGCACTACCATTGATGAAGCAAAAGAAATCCTCCGTACCCATAAGATTGAGAAGCTGCCTCTGGTGGATAAGGACAACAATCTGAAAGGGCTCATCACCATCAAGGACATTGAGAAGACAAGACTCTTCCCGAACGCTGCTAAAGATGCCAGAGGCAGACTCCTCTGCGGCGCTGGCGTTGGCGTTACAGCCAACATGATGGACCGCGTAAAAGCTCTAGTGGACGCAGGTGTGGACGTAGTAGTTCTTGATACTGCCCATGGACATTCAGAGGGCGTTATGGAAGGCGTAAAGAAGATCAAAGCCGCTTATCCAGAGCTTCCTGTCATCGCAGGAAACGTGGCAACAGCTGAAGGAGCTAAAGCTCTTGCAGAAGCTGGCGCTGATGCTGTGAAAGTCGGCATCGGACCTGGTTCGATCTGTACCACCCGTGTGGTTTCTGGGGTAGGTGTTCCACAGCTCACAGCAGTGATGGACTGTGTGGAGGCACTAGAAGGCACTGGTGTTCCAGTCATTGCCGATGGAGGCATCAAGTACTCTGGAGACATCGTGAAGGCTCTGGCAGCAGGCTCAGGCGCTGTAATGCTGGGATCTATCCTTGCAGGATGCCAGGAGTCACCAGGTGAGATTGAAATCTATCAGGGAAGAAACTATAAGGTTTATAGAGGCATGGGTTCTCTTACTTCCATGAATAAGGGATCCAGTGACAGATACTTCCAGGAAAATGCCAAGAAGCTTGTGCCTGAAGGCGTAGAAGGAAGAGTAGCCTACAAGGGACCTGTATCAGATACACTGTATCAGCTGGTGGGCGGACTTCGCTCCGGTATGGGATACCTGGGATCCAAGGATCTTCCTACCCTCTTTGAGACCGCAAACTTTGTGGTTCAGACAGCCAACGGTCTGAAGGAAAGCCATCCACATGACATCTATATCACCAAAGAAGCCCCTAATTACAGCAATAAAGAAGCGTAGGAGAGAATATATGGAAAATAATGTAATCCTGGTCCTGGATTTTGGCGGTCAGTACAATCAGCTCATCACAAGACGTGTCCGTGAAGCGGGTGTCTACAGTGAACTGATCTCTGCAAAAACATCCATTGAAGAAATCAAGAGAAGAAACCCGGTGGGTATCATCCTGACTGGTGGTCCAAACTCAGTGTATGAGGAGGGCTCCATGACGGTGAGTGAAGAAATCTTCTCCTTAGGGATTCCTGTTCTTGGCATCTGTTATGGCCATCAGCTCATGACCCATAAGCTGAAGGGGAAAGTAAACACAGGAACCGTGAAAGAATACGGAAAGTCCCACATCCATTTTGAATCCGAGAGCGTCATGTTCCAGGGACTTCCTGAAGAGTCAGTGGTCTGGATGAGCCATCAGGATGAAGTGGTGGAAGTGCCAGAAGGATTTAAAGTTACCGCTTTTACCAAAGACTGCAAAGTGGCAGCCATGGAAAACAAGGAAAAGAATCTTTATGGTCTTCAGTTCCATCCAGAAGTGGTCCATTCCGTACTGGGCAAGGAAATCCTTTCAAACTTCATCCATGGTGCCTGCAAAGCGGAGAGAACTTGGGTGATGAAGGATTTTGCCAAGGAGAAGATTGAAGAAATCAGAGTGAAGGCTGATGGAAAGAAGGTGCTCTGCGCACTTTCCGGTGGAGTAGACTCCTCCGTTGCGGCTGTTCTTGTTCATAAAGCCATCGGAGACAACCTCACCTGTATTTTTGTAGACCATGGTCTTCTTCGCAAGAATGAAGGGGATGAAGTGGAGAAGATCTTCAGAGAGAGATTCCATATGAACCTCATAAGAGTCAATGCTCAGGACAGATTCCTCGGGAAGCTGAAAGGCGTGGAAGATCCAGAGAGAAAGAGAAAGATCATTGGTGAAGAGTTTATCCGTGTCTTTGAAGAAGAGTCCAATAAGCTTGGCAAGATCGATTATCTGGTGCAGGGCACCATTTATCCTGATGTTGTGGAATCCGGAACCGAGACCAGCCAGGTCATCAAGAGCCACCACAATGTGGGGGGACTTCCTGAAGACATCGAGTTTGAACTCATTGAGCCTTTAAGAGAACTGTTCAAGGATGAGGTAAGAGTCCTTGGAGAAGAGCTGGGCATTCCACATGATCTTGTGTACCGTCAGCCCTTCCCAGGTCCTGGACTTGGCATTCGTGTACTGGGTGAAGTGACAGAAGAGAAGCTGGAGATTGTGAGAGAAGCAGACTTCATCTTCAGAGATGAAGTGAAGAAGCACGGCCTGGATGAAACCATCTGGCAGTACTTCGCAGCACTTCCTAATGTCAGAAGCGTAGGTGTTATGGGAGATGGAAGAACCTATTCCCATCTCATTGCATTAAGAGCAGTACAGTCCACAGACGGGATGACTTCCGAGTGGTCCAGAATCCCTTATGAGGTACTGGATATTGTTTCCAGAAGAATCGTCAATGAAGTGCCTGGGGTCAACAGAATCGTGTATGATGTAACCTCCAAGCCACCTTCAACCATAGAGTGGGAATAACGTGAATAAACCCGGGAACCAGCATGAACACTGGAAACCCGGGTTTATTTTTTTTGAAAGCGTACCGAAAGCGTACCAATTTTAATTTTTATGCTCTTTTTCCACCTTTTCAAGCTCCGAAAGAACCATATCCGGAGTTTCTTTTTTAAGAGCGGCCTGCTTATCCAAATCAGCAGAAAGCGCCTCCATTTTATTAGGGTAGAGATGAGAATAGGTAGACATGGCCACTTCGACTGTATCGCCCAAGCGTTCAGCCACAGCGACAATCGAATAGCCAAGTTCAACCAGGAGCGCAGCATGGGAATGCCGGAGATCATGAATACGGATCCGTTTCACTCCGGCCGCATTGGCAGCTTCAGTGAGCGCACGCCCCAGAGTACCCTTCTGGAAGTAGAAAATACGATCGTGATCGTCGATATCATAAAGAGCGCCAATATACTGGAGCACTTCATCATAGAGAAAATCCGGCATCGAGGTATCCCGGTAGCTGTTTTCAGTTTTAGGAGGGCCGTTTGTGTCCTCGCCTTTGCGCCGGTGGTGCGTTTTTTCAACACGAGCAACCTTTGACGGAAGAATATCCGCAGGCTGCAGGGCAAGACACTCACCCTCACGGAAGCCAAGCCAATACATGATCATGAAGGCAACACGGAAGCCCCAGTTAGAAACATGAGCCATAGCCTGGTTGAATTCATCCAGCGTCCAGAATTTCATTTTACCCGCTTTTTTCTTACCCATATAGCCAGCAGGACGGCACGGATTAGCTCCCAGGTTATAAAACATAACCGCATAATTAAAGATAGCCGAAAGACGGCTATTGATTGAACGGATATAGGTCTCGGCGTATTTTTTCCCGGTACGAGGATTTATAGCAGACATGACGGTATTCTGCCAGGTACGGATCGTAACGGCGTCAATTTCATTGACCTGCAGCTCACCGAAGTATGGCAGCAGCCATTTTTTTATTACACTGTCTGCATTTCCCTGGGTACCTTCCCGAACGCGGTGCTCGACATCGCCCTGGTAGAGTTCCACCAGGGAAGCAAAAGACATTTCACAGCTCCGGTTATTTTTCAGGAGGAATTCACGCTCGAAAGCCTGGGCATCCGCTTTTTTGTCGAACCCTTCTTTTTTCTTTTTTCGCTTTTTTCCAGTCCAATCAGTATACCAGAAGGCAGCGTACCATTTTTTAGATCCGCTTTTAGTTTCATATTTGTAAACAGGCAAGCGCATACCTCCTTTCACAAAAGCCCCAGCCACCACACAATGGCCAGGGCTTATTTTTATGTATAGTTCATTCAGTTATAGAGCCGGACAACACATTATTAAACGCAATTTCCCATTCAAGGTACTTCGTAACAGCGAACTTTATAAGAATCACCGCCCTTTGTTTCAATAACAAGCACATTACTACTGAAGCCCTGTTTGCCACGAGAAACCCCTTTTATATCCGAGATAGGGATTTCAAATTCATAATCACCCTGGGTGAGGTTAACCAGGGCGCCAATGGCGATGATTTTCGAGAGCTTATGACGAGAGTAAATAAATCGCTTATCGGTCAGGATCCCCCGCCCATTTTGAACATTGAAGGTACCCTTAACACGATTACAGAGCCCTTCCATAATAATTTTTTCTTGCACGACAACACCCCCTAAACATGAGAAAATAACTCCTTCAGGTATTCATAATTTGCAGGAGCCAGAGATTGAGAAGCGACAACAACCTGCAGCCAACGATCCATACAAGCCCGGCGACCGCGCTCGGAGCTCATAAGACTGGAGATTTCCAGCTCACGATCAAAAGCCTTTTTAATAGCAGCATTGAAAAGCTGATCACGGCGGAGCTGCAGATCCCGGTATTGAGCTTTGAAGTCTAAACCGACCAGACCAGCCGAGGAAAGATCACTAACAGGAGCAGCTGCCAACTGACCAAGAGAATGCTCCGCAGCAAAGAAACTGGAGACAAAGGACTGAAAGTCCGAAGCCTCACTCGCAGCGTTTGAAAATTTGATATACGAGTCATAATCACGCATAACATCAACAGGAACCATAACACCCCTCCCTTTTTAGTCCCAGAATACAAAATTAAGACGAAGCTCGCGCTTTAGGCTTTCTCTTTGAAATCAACCACGGAATCGGCAGACTTTACTTCTTCGAGCGTTTTTAGCATATCGAGGTAATCGGCGGCTTTTTCCTTGGCTTCAGGAGATAAACCCTCAAGCTTTTTAACAATTTCTTTATCGCCAGACGAAATGGCATCGGCCACCTTGGGCTTTGATTTTGACGTACCACTTGCAGGACGAGCCCGACCCATTTCATCAGAAAGACCCAGAATGAAATCAGCGGAGACGTCGTACAGTTCAATGAGAGCCTTCACCGTTTCCGGATCCGGAGCGGTGGCGTTGTTTTCGTATCGCGATAGGGACTTATTATTCAAGTTGATTTTTTTATACACTTCCAGCTGGGAAAGACCGGCACGTTCACGCGCCATCCGCAGACGTTCTCCAAAATTGAGCATACACACACCTCCAACGTAACATTATATTCCATTTCACAGGAATTGAGAATAAATTTCTCAATAAAATAGAATTAAGTATTGACTTCTCGGAAAATGAGCAGTAAAATAGCCGTAAGCTTCTCAATAAATGAGAAACGAAAGGAGGGCATGCAAATGAAGCCAATGTACCAGAGACTCCGAGAATATCGTGAGAGCAAAGGCGTAACACAAACACACATAGCTAAAAAAACCGGGAAGACCGTACAAAGAATAAGCGCACTGGAGACAGGCGGAATCAGATTGACGGTCGACGAGTTCGAGGAGCTTTGTGTAAAAGGCTACGGCGTTGACCCTGCAATTTTTTTTACACAGCAGTTCTCGGAAAATGAGAACCAATAGCAATATGATTACCATTTTCAAGAACTTTTATACAACAAGTTTATTGCAGGGAGGTGACAAAATATATGGCCAAAAAGGCTACGAAAGCAGCAGATAACATCTTTTATAAAGCACGAATAGCAGCAGCAACGTGCAACGACAGCTTAAACAGCCGGGAAGGAGCCGCAGAACAACTGGGAATAGACAGAACCAGGCTCGCACGAATTGAACTCGGTAGCCTAAGCCCATACCCGGAAGAAGTGCTACTAATGAGTGACGCATACAACGCACCAGAGCTAAATAATTACTTTTGCTCGAAAATGTGCCCGCTTGGATGCCAGACAGTACCGACAGCAGAGCTTCTGCAGCTGGACAGGCTCACAATTAAAATTTTATCAGCACTCGGCAATGCAGAGTTCATACAGAAGACAATCATCGAGGTAGTAAAGGATGGAACAGTAACAGAGGACGAACAACCACAGATCGGCAGGATACTAAAAGCACTTGAAAACATTTCAAAGGCGGCCATCGAGATGAAGCTGTGGGTAGAGAAGAACATCAGATAGGAGGTTTTGAAATGGGAAGCAAAACAGAGGAAAAACCAAAGTTTGTGAGAGTGGAAGAAGTGGCAGAATTGCTCGACATTTCAATAAGCCACGCTTACAAGATCATGAGGGAACTAAACGCAGAACTGGAGCACAAAGGCAAGATAACAAACGCCGGAAGAGTTTCACGCCGGTACCTGGAAGAGCGGCTCTACTGCTGAAACGCGGAGGACAAGCCATGAGGCATTTCAAGAAAACAATAACCCTGTTTTTAGCAACGGCGGTACTTTTCACAGGAAAGACCCTGCTCGACTTGAACACCCTTGGGAACGAGGTGGAAGCATTAAACAACCAGGTAGAGCAGATACAGGCGGAGCAAAACAGGAGACCAGAAGTAACCATAACAGCAATGATTATCAAACCGACACCAACAGAGGCACCAGAGCCGAAACCAGAACCAACGGCCAGGATTTACGACATACCGTTAAACGAGGAACTACAAACATACACATTTAACCTTTGCGAAGAGAACGACCTGGACTACGAAACCATACTGGCGATGATGGATCAGGAGAGCGACTACCGAGAGAAGGTGATAAGCAAGACAAACGACTACGGTATCATGCAGATCAACAAGGTGAACCACGAATGGCTGAAAGAGGAACTGGGAATTGACGACTTCCTGGACGCAGAGCAGAACATACTCGCAGGAATAAGAATGCTTTCAGAGCTAACAGAGAAATACGAAGACCCACACCAAGTGCTAATGGCTTACAACTGTGGAGAAGCCGGAGCCAAGAAACTATGGAAGCAAGGTAAAACAACCAGCGAATACAGCCGGGAGATTATGATCAGAGCCGAAGAATTGAGAGAGGAGGGCAAATAGAATGACAGAGACATGCGGAAAATGCGGCAGAGCGCTAAAAGACCCACGAAGCATAGAACGCGGATATGGGCCAAGCTGCTGGAAGAAGGTTAACGCTGCAGCAGAAAAAGAGACCAAAGAACCTAAAAAGGAGGAAGAACAATGAAATCAGACTTCACCTACCACATTAGAGAGTCCAGAGGAACAAACGTCCTGGTGATTATCGATTTAGACCAGGGAGGAGCAAGCGTAACAAACAACATAGAGGCAGTAGTAAAGAACATAGCAGCAGAGCTCGGAGAGCAGACATTCAAAATGCCGATTATTTACCGAGACAGCGAAGGTACATACGACGGAATCGACGGAACATACCTGGAAAACCCATTCTACGGAATAGGATCCACCGACGAACAGGCTGCAGCATACGAGGCAGCAACAAGATACTGGGAACAGAACACAATCCACTTTTCAGGACACAGAGCCTGGAGACGCGGAGGAGACAGAGACGAAATAATCACGGTACCAGAGAAGCTCCAGGAGATACAAAACACATGGGCAGAGTGGCAACGAGAATACGGAGACAGAGGCAGCTGCGTACTCGGCGCAGGGTTTGAATTTGACTACGAAGGACAGAGATACAAAATGCCACCAACCGGGCCATGGCAAGGGAGCTGCAGCTGGGAGGCAAGCAAGGGACAGATAGAAGACCGACTAAAGGAGGCAGGAGCCATCAACATCCAATACCACTGGGGACACATGGACTAAAAGGAGGAACAGAGATGCACCAATACAAATGCGACAGCTGCGGAGCGTCACTCGATCCAGCTGAAAGATGCGACTGCAGCACAGAAAAACAAAGCACGCCAGAACAGGCGAAAAAGAAGGAGGAAGAGACATGCAAGAAAACAGCATAGCAACAAACATCATCAAGCTGCGCTTCATAAGAAACGGAGAACCATCAGGAAGAGAATACATCTACTACACACCGGTAGAGGTAGCAGTAGGAGACACAGTAGAAATGGAAGCCAGAGAAGGCGTAGCCAAAGGCATGGTAACACAGATAAACGTACCAGAGGAGGAAATCGCACCTTTCAAAGACAGAGCAAAGACCATCATAGGCAAGGCACAGATCAAAGAAGAGGAGGCAGCGGCAGAATGAACAACAGGACAAAGAAAAAGCCCCTTCGATTAAGAAGGAGCGTAAAAGCAGGATTTAAGTTAGGAATTTTCATTTTAACAGCAATATGCACGGTTGAAATCGCAAAGCTCGGATGGGAAACATTCACGAGCAGGATCGGAGCACCGGGCGGTGAGCTTTTGATTATACCACTTACAGTCCTGCTTTTTTACACAGGATGGACAGCGAGAAGGGAATGGACAGCTTTCAAGAGAGCCTATAGGGAGGCCGAGAGGAGAGAATACCATGCAAGCTCAACTAACAGACCAGCTTATAAGGGATGAGGCGGCAATATTCCTGGGGAGAACACCAACTGACGAGGAAATGGAGCACGCACTGCTGGATCATTGACCGAGACGGAGACCCTGACGGAATGAGACGCCAGCCCTGGTACCTTGGGAAGCTGGTAGAGGAAGCAATAATCGAAAACGAATTTTCACTGTACACCATGGCAAGATGCCTGGAAATACAAGCACGGAGAGAAGCGGCTGCAGCATGCGAAAATTAAAAGGCCGCCCCATAAAGGGACGACCCAACCACACCAGAATTATATCGCCAAACAAGCAGCTTGTCAATCCGGAGCTGAAAAATTAGGAGGATGGCAAATGAAGTTATTAACATTAAGGCTTGAAAACTTCCAAGGCCTAAAGAAAGAAGAATTCAAGTTTGACGGCCACAGTGCCAGCATTTACGGCGACAACGCCACAGGAAAAACGACAGTATTCAACGCAATCACATGGCTACTTTTTGACAAAGCAAGCACAGGAGCAAAGAACTACACGCCAAAAACAAAAGGCCCAGACGGAGACCTTCACTACCTCGACCACGCAGCAGAGGCAACATTCAAGCTAACAGACGGTAGGATCGTAACCCTTCGCAAGATTTACCACGAAGTCTACAAGAAGAAAAGAGGCTCATCCACAGAAGAATTTGATGGCCACACGACAGACTACTTCATAGACGGAGTACCAAGCAACGAAAAGGAATACACAGCAACCATGATTGCCCTTTGCGGAGGCAGCACCGAGAAAATGAAGATGCTGACCATGCCAAACTACTTCCCGGAAGAAATGAAATGGGAAGACAGGAGGAAAATCCTGCTGGAGATTTGCGGAGACGTTTCAGACGAGGACGTAATAACCAGCACAACGGAGCTCAAAGAGCTGCCAGGCTTCCTGCTAATGCCAGGAACCACGAACCAGCACTACACAGTAGACGAATACAAGAAGATAGCCGGAGCCAAGAAGACGGACATCAATAAACAACTTCAGGACATACCAGGAAGAATAGACGAAGCCCAAAGGGCAATGCCAGACATTAAAGGGCTTGATGTAAAGGCCATTGACGCGAAGATAAAGGAGCTGAACGCACAGAAGAGCGACATCGAAACAGAAAAGGCGCAAGCGTTAAGCGGAGACATTACAACAATGACCATAAGGAACCAGATATCAGAAGCCAACGCCAAGCTGGCAGAGGCAAGAGCAGCATACGCCACAAAAAACAGCAGCCTGAACGAGGGAACATACACAGCAATAGCCAGCCTGAAGAAAGAACAGATCGCGATTAAAAACCGCCTTCAGGACGCCAAGACAGACCTGGAAAGAAGCCAAAGAACAGTAGACAGATTAAACAGCCACAGAGACAGCCTGGTAAGCGACTACATGGCGGTACAGAAAGAAACATGGGACGAAGGCAACGAAGCCTGCCCGACATGTCATAGACCACTACCAGAGGAAGGGATCCAGAAGCTACGCGAAGCATTCAACCTTCAGAAGAGCAAACGCCTGGAGAAAATTAACCTTCAAGGACAAAAAGAAGCCAGCAAAGAGATGATTGCAGAGCAGACCGACAAAATAAAAGAGCTCAAAGAGCAAATAAAGCAGGACGAACCAATCGTAGAAGACTACGAACAGCAAATAGCAGCCCTTCAGAACCAGCTGCAAACACCGGCACCATTCGAAAGCACCGAAGAATACGCCAAAATTACCGCCCAGATTGCCGCATATCGCGACGAAGTGAACGACACAAGCAAAAGGACGGAGACAATCGCAGCGGGCTTCACAGAGAAGATACAGGCCTTGTACGAAGAAATAAGAGCCCAGGAAGCCCTGAAGACAAACATAACCATAGCAGCCAGCCAGGCAGAGAGGATCAAGGAGCTGGAGGCCAGAGAAAAGGAACTTTCACAGCAATACGAGACACTGGAACAAGGAATATACCTTTGCGAGGTCTTCATTAAGACCAAGGTCAACCTTTTAACAGACAGAATAAACAGCAAATTCCAGAGCGTACGCTTCAGACTTTTCATAGAGCAGCAAAACGGAGGAGTCAAAGAAGACTGCGAGGTCATGATACCAGCCGAAGGAGGCAGGATGGTACCTTTCACCTTTGCAAACAACGCAGCAAGGATTAACGCAGGGCTGGAGATTATCGACGCCTTATCAACCCACTGGAATCTGGCGATGCCGGTCTTTGTAGACAACGCAGAGAGCGTGACAAGGCTCCTACAGATGGAAACACAGGTAATACGCCTGGTAGTTTCAGAGGCAGACAAGAAATTAAGACTGGAGGTATAAGCATGAACAGCGAAACAGCAAGGCCGGAAGGCGGACATTTAAAACTTTTTAAGATACTCGGCATGACACCAGAAGGGACATGCCCGGAATGCGCAACAGCCCATCCAGAATGGCAGCCACATAACCAACAGAGCCTCACCTACCAATACAAATTCTACGACAAGCACGGACGCTTCCCGACATGGGCAGACGCAATGGAACACTGCAGCGAAACCGTCAAGGAGCTTTGGAAAACAGAGCTCCTCAAGAAGGGACTAAAGGTAGGCGAGCCGCAGCCCAAGATTTGAGGTGACGATTTGGAAAACGAGATATTCACAATCAAAGCAAGACGATGCAAGAGATGCGGAGGTATTCTAACCAGCAAGGCAGCGGTCGAGGAAGGATACGGCCATGTTTGCAAAATGAAAACTCACGCAGAGGAAGAGGCAAAGAAGCCAATAGACGGCCAGATAAACCTGCTGGATTACTACAACAAGGAGGAATAACCATGCACAGCTTCAAGGATAAACGCGGCGGGATTTGGGTAGCATGCTCCGAATGCGAACGAGGAGGAAACGGCAGCGACCCAGACAAGTGCACCTGCGGAGGGAGAGTTAAAAAGTTCAACCAAAAAGGATGTTTTTCAGGAACCCTGACGGAGAAATACAAGGCACAACCAATAAAACAAATTTGAGGAGGAAGAAACAATGGCAACAAATCAAAAACCAGCAACAAAGAATGAAACAGCCCTGCAGACAGCAGAGGCTCAACCACTCGCAATGAGCGAGCGCTTCACAAACACGGTACTAAAGGAATTCGGAAGCAACGTAGCAGGAGCACTTCAGGTAACAGACTACCAGAGACAGCTGATCCAGGGGTACTTCATAGCCATAGACAGAGGACTCAAACTCGCGGAGGAAGCAAGGATCAGGAAGAACGAGAACAACAGAGACCACAAATACGACAACAACCTACCGGTAACATGGGGAAACACCAACCTGAACGACTTGGCACTGGACGTAGTACACTACGCGAGAATGGGACTGGACATGATGCAGGACAACCACCTTTCACCGATCCCTTACAAGAACAACAAGACCAACAAATACGACATAACCCTGATGCCGGGATACAACGGAATACAGTACATTGCAGAGAAATACGCGGTAGAGAAGCCACTGGCAACAACCATAGAGCTGGTTTATTCGACAGACACCTTCAGACCAATCAAGAAGAGCAAAGACAACAGGGTGGAGAGTTACGAGTTCGAGATTAACAACGCATTTGACAGAGGAACGATCGTCGGAGGCTTTGGATACATCGAATACACCGACCCACTCAAAAACAAGCTGATCATCATGACGATGCGAGACTTTGAGAAGAGAAAACCAGCATACGCAGCCGCAGAGTTCTGGGGAGGCAAGGTAAAAAAATGGGAGAACGGAAAGCAAGTCGAGGTCGAATCAGACGGCTGGTTTGACGAGATGTGCCTTAAGACCATTAAACGCGAAGTTTTCAGCGCGAAGCACATGCCAAGAGACCCGAAGAAAGTAGACGACGCATACCAGTACATGAAAATGAGAGAAGCAAGATACGCAGAGGTAGAGGCACAGGCAGAGATAGACGACCACGCAAACGCCATCATCATAGACACTACGCCAGATGAGCCAAAACAGCTACAGAGACCAGGAGTAGACTTTGAGACCGGGGAAATAATCGAGCCGGAACAAACCAAAATTAAAGCCGACGCAGCCCCGGTACAAGAAACCATGGCAGGCCCGAACTTCTAATGGAAATAAAGGTTCTCGCATCTGGCAGCAGCGGAAACGCCTATCGCATAAGCGACGGAACAACCAGCCTGCTGCTGGACGCGGGCATACCACTAAAGGCCATACAGGTAGGGTGCGGATTTAAAGTGTCACAGATCAAGGGCTGCTTTGTGACACACAACCACCAAGACCATAGTAAGGCCGCCAAAGACCTCATTAGGTTAGGGGTAGACATTTACACCAGCCAAGGAACAATCGACGCGTGTGGGCTCACAGGACACCGTGCGCACCCATTAAAAGAACTTCAAGAGATAACGGTAGGAACATTCAAGGTTTTACCTTTCGACGTTCAACACGACGCGCCGGATCCGCTGGGTTTCCTTTTTACATCAAACGAAACCGGAGAAAAACTGCTTTATTTCACAGACACCTACTACATAAAATACCGGTTCCAAGGGCTGACCCACATCATGGCCGAATGCAACTACGACAAAGAAACGCTCCAGAGGAGCATAGACGCAGGTTATATACCGATTGAGCTGGTGCCAAGATTGATGAAAAGCCACATGAGCCTGGATCACTTCCTGGATATGCTCAAAGCAAACGACCTGCATCAGGTAAGACAAATATACCTTTTGCACTTGAGTAACAACAACAGCGACGAGAAACGCTTCAAAGAAGAGGTTCAGAAGCTCACAGGAGCAGAAGTTTACGTTTGCTAAAGAGGTCAAACACAAAGGGGGTGACTTAACAAATGGCACGAACACGAAGCATAAAACCCGGATTTTTTGACAACGAAATTCTGGGCGACCTTCCACCGCTAACCAGGCTTTTATTTATAGGGCTTTGGTGCATAGCAGACAGAGAAGGGAGGCTGGAAGACAAGCCAAGGAAAATAAAGAAAATGTTGCTGGGATACGACGACGTAGACGCCGACGGAGTAGACAAGATGCTGCAGGCACTACACGACAACGGCTTCATTTACAGATATAAGATCGAAACAGAGGAATACATTCAGGTGGTCAATTTCACCAAACACCAAAACCCACACATTAAAGAAAAGGGCAGCGAAATACCACCGCCAGAAGGATACCAAGCACCAAGCGACACGGTATACGGAGGAGGAATTCACCAAGGCACCATACAAGCACCAGACTTGCACGGTGCTAACACAGTACAAGCCCCGCCTATTACCCTTAACCTATTACCTTCTACTGGAACCCTATCACCCACTACGCCAAATGGCGAAGACGGAGCGGGAGCAGATCAAGAGAACAATCAGCTGGGCGAGAGCCTAACGGTTCAAACGGCCGGAACGGCAGCGGGAAAAGAAACCCGTCAACAGCCCTCCAAGACCCTGGCTGAAAGAAGGTTCGACGAGTTCTGGGCAGCGTACCCAAAGAAGGTCGGAAAGAAAGCAGCGCAGACTTCATGGAATAAGCTCAAACCAGACACAGAGCTCCACGACAAGATCATGACGGCCATAGGCAGAGCCAGAGTGACAGAACAATGGCAAAAAGAAGGCGGAAGATATATACCAAACCCAACAACCTGGCTCAACCAGGGACGCTGGGACGACGAATACGAGGAGGTGACCCAACCACATGGAGTCAATAGCAAGTGTTTTGATGGGCACGAACAACAGGCAACAGCAACGCAGGGAGCCGAGTACAAATCCGACACTCTCGCAGGCTTCAAGCGAGCCGATGAATGAGACAGAAGACGAGAATCGCTTTCAGATACGATCCGACAGAGCAATAGCTGAAGGATGGAACTGGCAGGATGAACCACCGGAACCGAAGGAATGCGAGTTTTGCGGTAAAACCTTATACCACAAAGGAATTATCATGCCGATGCAGCCTAAAAGAGTTTTTATATGGCTCCCAGAACCGGAGCACTGCGACTGCGAACAGGCACAGGCCCACTGGGCAAAGGTGGAGGCCGACAGAAGAGCCGCAGAAGAGGCGAAAAAGCGTCAGGAGGCAACGGAACGCATTCAACGCAAAATTACCAAGCTAATAAAAGACAGCGGTATCAGGGGGCGGTTTTTGAACCGCACGTTCGACCGTTTCGAGATAGACGACAAAAACCAAAGGGCTTACAGCATCGCCAAGAAATACGCTGACATATTCCCAAGTATGCTGCCAAAGAAGCTGGACGGCGGATGCATTCAGCCTCCGGAGAAAGAACGCAACGGACTATTCATCACTGGCAGCTACGGAACAGGGAAAACTCACCTGGCGACTGCGATATCAAACCAGCTGATAGCAGGAGGAACACCTGTTATTTGCATGACGATGATAGACCTTCTCGCCAGGATAAAACAGACATTTAACAAGAGCGACAACGCCACTGAGGCAGATGTGATGAAGATTTACGAAGAGGTTCCACTGCTGATCATCGACGACATCGGCAGCGAGCAGCCGTCAGAATGGGGCTCAACTAAAATTTTCGCAATAGTCAACGCCAGGTATGAGGCGTACATGCCAACCATTGTGACCACAAACTACGGTGGAGACGAGCTCGTAAAGAGAATGACGCCAACAGGCCCAAACGGACTGCCAATGGACGGCAGGAACGCAGAGAAGACCCTCGACAGGCTCAAGGAAATGTGCGTAGGCATTGAGATGAACTGGGAAAGTTGGAGGTCGAAATGAAAAAACAAGTGGACGAGGAAAAGAGACAGCTGATACCAGCAGATAAAGCGAAGCGCAAATGGACGCAGGAGGAGCAGTACTACCTCCAGGACAAATGGGGAGAGGTTAGTATTAAAGGGCTTGCGAAAACGCTCGGAAGAAGCGAAAACGCAGTCATTGTCAGGGCCCAAAGGATGGGGCTCGGGGCCCACCTTCACGCAGATGACAAGATAACGGCCAATCAGTTGATGCTTGCCATTTTCGGAGGAAAGCAACAGGGCGGATGGACAATGAACCGCTGGATTGAGAATGGGCTACCTGTAAAAAAGCACCGGGTAAAGAACAACAACTTCAAGGTTATAAGCATTGACGACTTTTGGAAATGGGCAGAAAAGCACAAAGAGCTCGTGAACTTCTCCCGGATGGAGGAAAACACACTCGGGAAAGAACCAAAATGGGTAAAGGAAAAGCGAAGGATAGACCTTCAGGAGAAGTTCAACACCAACCCATGGACATCCACAGAGGACAAAAAGCTCATATACCTTTTAGACCAATACAAGTACACATACGACGATCTATGCAGAGAAATGAATCGGACAGAAGGAGCCATAAAGAGAAGAATCATAACCTTGGGGTTAACCCAGAGGCCGGTAAGAAACTACGACAGGCAGTGGAATGACGAGGAAACGGCAAAGCTCCTTGAGATGAAAATAAAAGGCCACTGTTGGGAAGAGATAGGCCGGGCGCTTAAACGCAGCGGAAGCGCCGTCAGGGGCAAATATGAAAGACTACAGAATCCGGAATACTGCAAAAGGTATTATCGAAACCACAGGGAGCAGCTCGCCGGATACTTTCAAAAGGATATGTGCCAAAACTACTTCAAGACTGCAGGATGTACCGCCGGCGGAACAGACTGCGACAACTGCCAGCAATTTAGACGGAGGAACCCAGAAGAAGTGCAAGAAACAGGATGGAACTCAATCACCAGCATAACTGCAGGGCAAATCCTCCAGGAAAGATACGAGAATATCGGATAGGAGGCCAATCATGAAAAAGAGGAATTGTAGAATGACCGAACAGGAAAAGGCCATGCACGAAAGAGCAGTAAAACTCAAAAAGATGACCGATGTGCAGCTTTGCGAATTTATAGACCATACATACGGCAAAGGCATGGAGGAAGGTGCAAAGCTCACACAAATACAGGAAAAGCCAGAGCCAGAGGATGCGGCCGGCCAGGTTAAAAAATTCATCAAATACCTGGAAGGCAGAACCGGCAGCGGTAACAGGATCGGGCTTGGAACCATCCTCCAGCTGAACAGAGAACTGGAGAACGCAACCAGCAGCGGATTGTTCAGCCAGGAGGCGGATCAATGACAGGGTATAGAAAAAGCGTGAGCCACGCTAACAGGGGGCAACCATTTGAGGACTTTCTAAAATTCGTACACGAGCGGTACCAGGCAACCGGCAAAGCATGCGTTCACAAGGTGCCGACAGAGTTCATCCCGATAAGGAACGCTCGCGGCGAGGTTTGCAACTGCAAGGTTGAGCACCAAAGCTGCGTGGACTACCTCGGAAGGTACCGCAGCATTCCGGTAGCAGTTGAGGCAAAGCACACCGAGGACAAGCGGATAGATTTCAAACGAGTAGAACCACACCAGGCAACATACCTGGATGACTGGGACAAAGACCCGGACGCAATCGCCCTCGTTTTGGTGAGTTTCAGCCTTCGCAACTTTTATGCGGTACCTTGGGTATTTTGGAAGGCAGCGCAGGAAAGCTGGGAAAAGAGCAAAGGTAAGGCGGCAAAGACAGTAACGGCCTATGGCTGGACTTGGACGACACCAGGAATGGCAAGCGTGTGCCAGGAGCAGCTCCTCGCCGACTGGGAGATTAAGACCGGTGGAGCTTCAGGACTTCCATACCTGGAGATTATCGACCGAATGACAGGGGGCGGAGGCAATGGAAAGTGAGGACAGAATAGTCCAGGAATTCGACATAAGAAGGCTCGTAAAAATAACAAGACTTCCACTGATCTGCGTATACAAGAACCCGGCAGATTACCCGGGAAAATATGTAGCCAGGGTGTGGGACGTAGACAAGCCAACCACGCTGGTGGCGGTGGCGGAAAGCTACGAGGAAATAAGAGCGGCGAAACCGCCAGAGATGGTTGTCATGCAGAGACAACCAAACGACGACCCGGTAATCATAGAAACATGGATTTGAGAGGAGGCCCAACCACAATGAATAAAACATATGAGATACAGCCTATGAAAGCAATTACAGTCTGGCAGCCATGGGCGACACTTCTCGCCTGCGGAGCAAAGAAATACGAAACCCGAAGCTGGCCGACGAAATACCGTGGGCCAATAGCGATACATGCAGCCAAAAAGAACCCAATGAGTCTGAAAGACATTTTATATGGCGACACGGCAATGAAAATGCATTATATCTTAGCCCGAGAATTTGGATCCTCACAAGGGGACTGGGACGACCTTCCACTCGGAGCAATTATCGCAACGGCGGAGCTGGCGAACTGCTGGTACATAGTCGCACACCCAGGCACCAATGTGGACATTGCAAAGCACATCCCGATCGGCGTGGAAAGCATGAGCACTGACAAGCATGCGCCGGATTTTGCAGACTACTTCGTACCGACCGAGCAAGAAATTATTTTTGGAGATTGGACACCAGGCCGGTACGCTTGGGAGATTGCGAACGTGAAAATGTTGCCGGATCCTATATCGGTAAAGGGAATGCAAGGACTATGGAACTGGGAGGGAAAAGCATGAGTGATATACAGGAACTGACCCAAGAACAAATGTCCGAGGTAATCGAGACAAGAAAGCCAATCGGCAAATTTTATAGGCAGGAAGGAAACACCTTCGTAGGTGTTGATAATACCACCGGCGACGCATGGACGGAGGAATTCAACGACTTTGGAACCCTCCTTCTATGGATAAATACACAGATGACTGTGGAGGAAGCCAAAGCCAAGGTGGGAAGGAGGAACAAGGATGCAAAACGTATCGGCATTAGACATTAAGAAGGCGCTGGCAAAGAAACACGGTGATAGGGAATTTTTTATTACCGAATGCAAGAATGGCCCGACCGGAACCGGAATGTTGCAGTTTGACGGCCTGGCGATATATAAGAGCTGGGCACACCCGAACATCGTAGGGTACGAGATAAAAGTCAGCAGGAGCGATTTTCTAAGAGACGCCAAATACACCAGGTACATGCCATATTGCCATGAGTTCTACTTCGTGACACCGGCCGGCATGGTACAGCGTCAGGAGGTTGAGGAAAACATCGGGCTAATGTGGTATAACCCACAGACCGGAATCCTGACGACCAAAAAGAAGGCAATCCACCGCAAGATTGAAGTCGATTCCGATATGCTCCTTTACATCATCATGAACAGGCTCGACAGCGACCGCCTCCCATTCTATTCCACCAAGGCGGAATACTGGAAGGACTGGCTGAACAATAAGATTAGCAACCGGGAGCTCGGGTACAACGTAAAATCTAAGCTTTTAGATAGAATATCAGAGCTGGAGCAGGAGCTCCGAAGGTTTGAGGATCGGAAAGAAGACCAGGAGGAGTTAAAAGCCATCGACGCTGTCATGAAGAAACACGGAATCGCGTCTTACTGGAGAAGAGCCCAAACACTGGATGAGGCATTAAGCAAAGGATACCCAAAGGAACTGGACAGCCTTCTGCAGAAGCTCCAGGACGCAGCAGCCAGCATTGATCGGATAAAGAAAACATACGAAGAGGAGGAAAATCAGTATGAACGAGCTCAAGAAATGTAAAAGGTGCAGATATAGCCACCCATTTATGGGGAAAAACCACGACGAGTATCATTGTGTTTCCGACGGATGGGAAGACGATAAAGTTAAGATAATCACTGAGGAAACTTGCGAAAGCTGCGAGAAATACAAGTCCAGGTACATCGAATATCCATTAACCATACAAGGCATAGAAGACCGTTTCAGTGAGAATTGCAAGCAGCACCTATACGGATGTGGCCAACTCGTAAAAATCAATCCCTGCGGCGAGGAATACGGCGGTAAGACGTATCTCGGCATCCTGCTCGGTGATCTGCCGATCAGCACAACGGTTTCGTTCCACCACGACGACCAAAAACTCCACATTGGCGCAATGACCAATCCGGCCATGTTTGTACCGGAGCTCAAGAAAATAATCTACGGCTGCGAGAGCTGGTGGGGAGAAATCGAGAAACCGGAAGACCTAAAAGACATAACCAGCGAGGACATAGAAAACACCTGGTACGTCCAGCTTCTCAAAGAAATGGCGGAAAAGGAGGAAAACCAAAATGATGAACAAAAGCAAGATTGAGTGGACTGATTTCACATGGAATCCAGTAACCGGATGCCTTCACGGATGTCCATACTGCTACGCAGCGAAGCAGGCCCAGCGCTTCTCCGGAGACGTCAGGCTGAACAAAGGATCAGCGCAGCTGCAGAAGGATGAAAACGGCCTTTATATTTTGGAGGAACCATTCAAGAACCAGGCAGGAAAGGTTATACCAGACCCGGTGGGCTTCGACCCAATCATGCACAGGTACCGCCTGAACATGCCGGCACAGAAAAAGAAACCAGCGAAGATTTTCGTAGTTTCCATGGGTGACCTTTTCGGAGAATGGGTACCGGACAGCTGGATCGAGGAAGTATTCAAAGCATGCGACGCAGCACCATGGCACACATACTTGTTTTTGACAAAGAACCCAGGGCGATACGCGGAACTGGCACAGAAAAGGATCCTGCGAGACGAACCAAACTTCTGGTACGGCAGCACAGCCACAAAGAGCAGCGTGGGACGCTTTGTAAAGCCGAAAGGAGACGCAACCAGGTACAACACCTTCATCAGCATTGAACCTATCCAGGAAGAATGGAACCTGAACCCATACGGAGACTTTGACGCCACCCAGTGGGTAATTATCGGAGCGGAGACCGGAAACCACAAGGGAAAGGTAGTACCGGAGCACAGATGGATAGAAGACATTGTGAAGAGCTGCAGGAGAAGCGGAGCTCCGGTGTTTATGAAAGACAGTCTGCAGGGCATCTGGAAAAAAGACCTCATCCAGGAATGGCCAGAGGGAATGCCGGTAGACAAAAGCAACGACGTGCCGCACTGCCAGGAATGCGAAAACTGCAAAATAACGGAAGAAGGCAAGCGCGGCGACCGCCACGAATGCGAAATCGGATGGGAAGCTTCCGGATACGACGACAGAGGCGCCAGACATATACCCGGGCGATACGCCAGAACCAGCCCAGCGTGGTGCCCACTCCGGAAGGAGGAATGACAATGCCGTGTGAACCAATTATCAAAGACGGAAAGGTTACCGGATTTATATGCTCAAGGTCGAGGGGGAAGCCAAAGCCTCCTCCCTGCTATAAATGCGGGAAACCTTCGACAAAGCTCTGCGACTTTCGGGACTATGGTACCAGAACATTCACGGACGATTACGGACGCAAAATAACCAGAGAGTGGGCCAGCATAGACACATGCGACAAGCCAATGTGCGACGACTGCGCCAACCACATGGGGCAGGATACAGACTTCTGCGACGAACACAACAATGAGATGTCTCTTTATAAAACCACACAGGCCGAGCGCGTCCACAAGGAGCAGCTGAAAGAGCTTGGCATATCAGAGGAGGATCAGGATGAATAGAGAGCACGCAGATGATAGTTATTTCCTTTGCAGACGCAGCCAGGCAGCAGAGCTAATCAAGAAGGCGGAGCAAGAACGCGACAATATTCTCAAGGAACTTAAGACGTTTTACGCCGGAAACATTGGGATCCGGATATATGCAGCAGATCACGTTGAAGGCGCAAGCATCGCCGGAGACTTAACGGTAAACGGAGAAATATGTAGGCAATATGATCCGGTCGACCTTTGCTTTTTAGAGTTAAACGAACTCATGCTAAAGCGCATGATTGAACTTGGTATTTCACCAAGATGAGAGGAGGAACCAAAATGATAAAAGGGAAATTAAGAGTCCTTGAAGGCGGCATGGTAGCCTTCTGGTGCACAGGTTGCAAAGAATACCACGCCATCCCAATTGAAAGACCCGAACACCCAACCTGGAGCTTCAATGGAAACTACGATGCGCCGACATTTACCCCGTCAATACTGGTCAAGAGCGGCCACTACGCCTCCCATGCAAAGAGCGACGACTGCTGGTGCAATTTCAAGGAGAGGTTCCCAGACGAGGGAGAGCCACCGTTCAAGTGCGGAATTTGCCACAGCTTAGTGACGAACGGTAAAATACAGTACCTCGGAGACTGCACTCACGAGCTGGCGGGACAGGCGGTGGAGATGGAGGCCCCAGGAGAACCAGAAACAGACGAGGAGGCGGACGAGGAATGAAAGGATTTATAATCGGTATTTTCGTCGGCGCTATTTTTGGAGTCGTAACTATGGCATTGTGCGCAGCGAGCTCGAAAGAGCCACCTACCCCGACAAACGAAGAACAGAAGGAGGCGCAGGATGAAGAAGCTGATAGCGAAAATTAAGCGGTACATTTACATGGCAAAGGTAAAATGGAGCCTGCGGAAAACTCCAAAGTTCATGCGTAAATTTGCCTTTTGGCTTTCAATGTTCGCATACGATACGACCGAATATTTAAAAAGAGTGCAGATAGGCCGGCCAGAAAACCTGGATCGCGTCGCTGCGCTTCACGGAATCACCAGAGCAGAAGGAATGACAGACGACGAGCTCCGGGAACAGATAAAAGGAGCCGTCCTGAATGTGAGGAGGAATGAAGGATGATCAGCGAAATAGCAAAAGCGCTTGATGGAATGGAATACGGAGCCAGAATACCGAATGAAATCATCACCAGGGCCAAGGAAAGCGGAATTGTCATAGTTTACGGAGCGTCAGACGACCTCATGGAATTTGAAGGAGCCATAATCGACGAAGTCGGAGTTTACGAAGGCGGAACAGCTTATGTAAGCAAGCGTGGCATTTACAATACTGAAAACTACAACAGCAGCTGCGAGGACTGCCCTCGCCTGAAACGATCCCTGGAAGAATGCAAAACCGTAGAAGCATTATGGGCAGAAGGAGAATACAGCTGGAGCTACAAGACAGAAATACCTCACGCGGAGTTTGACATCCTGGAAGACGGAGAGAAATACTGCCGGGGAATTGTATTCGCACTGGCGAACATTTAAGGGGAGGTGGAGCGAATGCAGGCCATGATAGAATACTGCGGAAATTGCCAAACAGGAGCGGAAACCCAAGAAGATCACCTATGCACATGCCCATATTACCGAAAAGTATCGGGCAAGCATTGTGCAAATCACATTCCACTACCATACAAACCGGACGACGGACGCATGGTCTACATTGCAAGCCCCATGCGCGGAGACATTGAAGGAAATCTCCGGAAAGCTGCAGCCTACTGTCACGCAGCGGCCGAGGCGGGAGTGATACCAATAGCCCCGCACCTTTACTTTTCAGCATACCTCGACGATCGGAAGCCGGACGAGCGTACCGCCGGAATGGCAATGGGCCTCCGCCTCCTGGAACGATGCGACGAGCTCTGGGTATTTGGCACACCGAGCGAGGGCATGAGAGCAGAAATAAAGCTCGCGGAAAGATTGAAAAAGCCGGTTCTCTACATACCGGATGAAACTATAAAACAAATTCTTGAGAGGAGCAAGGCATCATGAATAAAACAATTTTAATGGGGCGCCTGGCCGTAGAGCCAGAGCTCCGACATACCAAAAGCAACGTGCCGGTGTGCACCTTCACCCTGGCCGTAGATAGACCAAAACAAAAGGATAAGGATCCGGAAACCGACTGGCCGACCATCGTCGCATGGAGGTCAAAAGCTGAATTTGCAGCGAAGTACCTCGCAAAAGGACGCAAGGTTCTTGTTACAGCGACCGTTCGTACACGCACCTATGAGGACGATAACGGAAAGAAACACAAGGTAACGGAATTCTATGCGGACGAGATCGAATTCTGCGACAGCAAGCCACAGGAGGCTGCAGGAAGCACGCATGAGAGTACATCATACCAAACACCGGATGGGTTCGAGGAAATAGACCCAAGCGATGAGGATTTACCATTCTAAAACAAAGGGAGGACATGGCGATGAACAGTAAAGAGTCAATGGGCATTGTAGGGGCGAATTTCGCCTGCTTGAGCACCAGAGTTCTGGAGCTTGCCATCCAGCGCGGCATAGACACCGGAACAAAAGCAGCGATGGATTATATAAACGAGGAAAAGAAAACGCAACACAAAGGGAGGTATGACCGCCGGCTGCGCAATACTCGCCTGCTGCTTAAGAATTACCGGACGTTCAAGATGCACGCCCAGGGCGCTGTGTTCAACGCCAAGAAAGCAAAGGAGAACGCGGTAGACATACTGGACGGTCTGGACAGCTTTCAATTCGACGACAACCTCTATATCGAAAGCATAAAGAAGAGCCAGCAGCGAACAATCATCATCCTGCGCCACATCGAGGAAATGCTGAAATATTACAGGATAGCATGCGAGGAGTCCGGGCGCGAAGACGAGATGAGGTGCTATAGGATCATCATGGCCACATACATCGACGAAGAGAAAAAAACAGCAGAGGAAATCGCAGAGATAGAAAACATAGAAAGACGTACAGTCTACAAGAACATAAACACAGCAATGAAACCCCTGTCAGCCCTGATATTTGGCGTAGACAGCATCAAATTATACTGATACAAGCACCATGCAAGCAGGGGGCAATAACCGGGCATTGTAAAGGCATTAGAAATAAAATAAAATGATAGCGTGGAGGATTGAAGAAATGGCAAAGAAGAAACCCAAAAACACCTTCATCGAGATTGACTACGAGACCAGCGCAGAACCAAGAGCTACCACACCGGACGGAATACCGGTGTTTTGTTCTCATGATGAACTGGTACCGATTGAGAAGACAGTCCCGAACCCAAAGAACCCAAACCAGCACAACGACAAACAGATCGCACTGCTGGGAAGTATCATCCAAGCAAACGGATGGAGAGCAGCAATAACCGTTTCAAAGAGGAGCGGTTTCATAGTTAAAGGGCATGGCCGACGCCTTGCAGCACTTCACATTAAGAGCGGGTACGTTCCGATAGATTACCAGGACTACGCAAGTGAAGCAGAGGAATGGGCAGACCTTATAGCAGATAACAGACTGGCGGAGCTTTCCACACTGGACACAGCAATGCTGATTGATTTAATCGGAGACATGGACACCGGAGAAGTACCGGTAGAATTAACCGGTTATTCAGAAGAAGACCTGGCCGACATCATCGCAGCCATGGAAGGAGCTGACGATACCACAGACGACAAAGCGGACGCAGCTCCAGCAATACAAAACATACCAATGAGCAAAGCCGGGGACGTTTGGAACCTTGGAAGCCACAGGCTAATATGCGGCAGCGCAACAGACAAAGCCACAATAACAAAGCTGATGGCAGGAGAAAAGGCACAGATGGTCAACACAGACCCACCATACGGCGTGAGTTACGAGACCCAGAGCGGCAAGTTTGACATGATCAAGAACGACGACCTCACAGGCGACGACTTGATGGCCACACTTTTAATACCAGCATTTAAGAATTACGTAGAGTTCACGGATCCAGACGCAGCATTTTATATCTGGCACGCAAGCAGCACAAGGCGAGACTTTGAAGACGCCATGACTGCAGCAGGGATCATAGAGAAACAATACCTAATCTGGGTAAAGAACGGAATCGCCCTGGGCCATGCAGACTACCAATGGGCACACGAACCGTGCTTCTCTGCAGAGAAGGCAGGGCAAAGCGCACACTTCTACGGAGACAGAGCACAGAGAACAACCTGGAAGGTAGTCCTTCGAGACGCAGAGCAAATGGCAACAGTTCTCACAGGAGGCGTCGTATTAACCGATGGAGCCGGAGGTAAAGTATTTCTTAATGACAAGCCTCCAAAGGGCAAGAAGATCCGTTATATTCGTTTGAGCGAAGGAAAGAGCGTCTGCCTTTACCCAGAGGATAAGATATCAACCGTCTGGGAAGTGGCCAGAGAGACCGGCACAGAGCATCCAACACAAAAGCCGGTAGAGCTTGCAGTAAGGGCAATAGACAACAGCAGCAAGCCAGGAGACCTGGTGCTTGACTTCTTCGGAGGCAGCGGCAGTACACTCATCGGAGCAGAAATGACCGGAAGGCGCTGCTACACGACAGAGCTTGATCCAAGATACTGCGACGTAATAATAAACAGATACGTGCGCTTCACAGGAAACCTCGGCGTCACATGCCAAAGAGGAGACCAGGAGCTGCAGTACATACAGCTCAAAGAAGAGAACGACAAGCTAAACAGCATTACACCTGAAGAAGGTTAAAATATACGATTAGAGTAGGGCAGGCCACTGAAAAGACGGTCTGCCTTTTGTTATACCAAAAGAAAGGAGGAAGCAACATGGCAAAGAAAAAGCCAATAGAACCAGAGAACCTATGGGATAGAATACCCGGAGAAACGCCGAGGGAATACCAGAAGTTCTGTGCGTTCCGAGACATGATCAGCGAGGATAAAGACCTACGCAGCAGGAGAAGGAGCATACCAAAACTATGCGAACAGATAGGCTTCTCGGTGGATCACCTCCGGAAGTTGAGCGCAAAGAACGACTGGATAAACAGAGCAGCAGCATACGACGCATACCTGGATGAACAGATCCGGGAGCAGAACGAAGCAGACATCATCAAGATGAAAAAAGACCATGCGCTGCTGGCCTCCCAGATGATCAAGAAGGCAGCTAAACGACTGCTAACCATACCAGAGGAGGAAATCGCGGCTTCTGACATCGTGCGCCTGGTCGATGTTGGAGTTAAAATCGAAAGATTGAGCCGAGGAGAGTCCACCGAAAATAGACAAATAAGCGGGGAGACAAAGGTAACTCACCAGGGCGAAGTCAAAGTAAGGAGCCCAGGAGACCTCAACCTTTCCAGCTTGTCAGATGAGGAGCTCGTAGAGCTTGAACAGCTACTGGAAAAGCTACATACAGAGCCCGATATTTGATGTTGACGCTCTGCAGGCGGCGCTTCAAAAGGAAAAGGCAGAGCGCAACCTTTCAGAGTACATCAAACAGGCGTGGAGGGTAATCGAACCAGGCACAACGTATGTAGACAATTGGCATATTGATTTAATTAGTGAATACCTGCAGGCAGTAGAGGACGGCGAAGTATTGAGGCTTATAATCAACATCCCGCCTCGACACATGAAATCCATACAGACAACGGTCTGCTACCCGACATGGTCGTGGATCAAGAAGCCGGAGAAGCGCTTCATCAAGGTTTCATATAGCGATAGCTTATCCAGGAAGCACAACGTACTATCAAGGGATATAATCCTAAGCCCGTGGTACCAGGAGAACTGGGGAGATAAGTTTTCACTTAAAGACGACGTGAACAGGCAGAACGAATTCAAGAACAACCACCACGGAATGATGTTCTCCACAAGCGTCGGCGGATCATTAACCGGTGAAGGTGGAGACGTGATCATCGTAGACGACCCCCAGAACCCCTTAATGGCCAACAGCGAGGCAGAAAGAGAAGCGTCAATAGCTTTCTTTAAGAACACCCTTCAAACCCGTCTAAACGACCCTAAGAAGGGCGCAATCATAATCATCATGCAGAGGTTACATGAGAATGACCTGACCGGCTACGTTTTAGCAGAGCAGCTGGGATATGAGCATTTGTGCTTACCTGCAGAGGCACCGGAGAAGACGATAATCACCTTCCCAATAAGCAAGAAGGAGATCATCCGGGAAGAGGGAGACATCCTGAACCCACAGAGATACGACAAAGAAACACTGTCAGGCCTTAAGAAGTCCATGGGAAGCGTTCAGTATGCCGGACAGTTCCAGCAGACACCAGCGCCAGCAGAGGGCGTTATTTTCAAGAGGGAATGGCTGGGTAACTTCTTCAAACCAGCTGCAGCGCCATACCAGAACATGCTTATTCAATCATGGGATATGGCATTCACAAAGAGCGAAGGCAGCGCCAAGGTGGCAGGCTACGTCATGGGAAGGCACGGAAGCGACATATACATTCACGACCTGACTAATGACAAGATGAGCTTCACCGAAAGCGTAACGGCAGTTCGAACACTTTCAGGTAAATGGCCAAAAGCCAGGGCGAAAGTAGTGGAGAACAAAGCGAATGGCCCAGCGATCGTTGACCTTTTGAAAAAGGAAATCCCAGGCATGGTAGAGTTCAACCCAAAGGGTAGCAAGGAGGAGCGTGCAATCAGCGTGACGCCTTACTTTGAAGCAGGGAACATATGGTTCCCGGATCCAGCGACGCACCCCTGGGTGCATGATTTAATCAACGACCTTTTAATATTCCCAAAAGGAACATACAAGGACACGGTCGACGCTTTGGTACAAGGGATTTTATACCTCATGGATAAGCCGTCAATCACTGGCCCACCAAAGACCGGAGGCCTTCAAAAGAACAGCTACTGGAAGAGATAACAAAAAGCATGGTGCAAGCACCAGACAAGTACAATGCAAGAACAGTACCAGCACTACACCAGTACAGTAAAAGCACAACCCGATGATGCGAAAATGATAAAAATGATCTAATTCGATGATAAAAATGACAGAACGTCGATCATTGAAAACGCATCAAAAAGACGTCAATCGAGAACATCAAACGCAGTAAATACAAGGGTTTGCAAAAAGCACCAGACAAGCACCGTGCAAGTATCAGAAAAGCACAGTTCTTTCCGGGCTGGAACCCTATTACTGGTACCCTATTACCTTTTACCTTTTACCTATCACTGTTAACACCAAAAAATGGTGAGAGGGAGAGAGGAGGAAAATAAAAAACAATTAACAGAGAGGAGCACCCACAAATGGATAACAAAGCATATCAATTAAGAGCTCGCTTCATGCAAGAGGCGGAGGAAAAAGGAACCAAAGCACAAATGCTGATAGCAGCTGTTAAATTACCAACTGGAGCCGTTGAGGTTATCACAAACACAGCACTGATACCAACAAAGATAGAGTATTACAACACTGCATACGATGAGGAATTCAAGCTCAAGGCAAACAGCAACGTCCAGATAGTGGGCTTCATGTTTGTGTAACCAAAGCACAACGGAGAAGGAGGTGAGAAGAGGAAATGGCAAATAACAGCTTTAAAGAAATGGGACGCCTTGGCCAGAAGAGATACGGCGGCTTTTTTTATGAAGAGTTCTTAAAAGAGCTTCAGGGAAAGAAGGGCGTGGAAGTCTTCAGGGAGATGAGCGAGAACGACGACGTGATCGGCTCAATCCTTTATGCAATAGAAATGCTAATCAGGCAGGCAACGTGGAACGTCCAACCGGCAGGCAGCACACCAAAGGATGAAGAGGCAGCAGAATTCATATACCAATGCATGGACGACATGCAGGACACATGGACAGATACCATATCGGAAATCCTGTCTTTTTTGACGTTTGGATGGAGCGCACACGAACTCGTATACAAACGCCGCGCAGGCAAGAGCAGAGACCCGAAGCTGAACAGCAAATACAGTGACGGATTGATAGGATGGCAAAAGCTACCCATAAGAGCACAGGAGACCCTGTGGGAATGGATATACGACGACGGAGACAACCTCCTGGGAATGTCACAAATGCCACCACCGAAATTTGAAATCATCGAGATACCAATTGAAAAACTGATGATATTCAGGACAAAGAGTAGGAAGGGCAGCCCAGAAGGAAGGAGTATTCTCCGTAACGCATACCGCAGCTGGTACTTCAAGCGCAGGATCCAGGAGATAGAAGGAATCGGTGTAGAAAGAGACCTGGCAGGTTTCCCGGTGTTAACAGCGCCAGAAGGAATGAACATCTGGGACGACGACGATCCGGACATGGCGTCAATAAGAGCAGCAGCCGACGCAATCGTTCAAAATGTAAGACGAGACAGCCTCGAAGGTTTATCAATGCCTTCAGGATGGAAACTGGAGCTATTAAGCACAGGAGGACGTCGACAGTTTGACACAAACGCAATCATCGAAAGATATGACACCAGGATAGCAATGACAGTCCTCGCAGACTTTGTATTGTTAGGACACCAGCAGGTGGGGAGCTTCGCACTTTCAAGCGACAAGACGGAACTCTTCGCAATGGCAGTAGGAGCATACCTGGACATTATCTGCGAGACATTCAACAATAAGGCGATCCCGGCGCTCATAGACCTAAACGGCGAACACTTCAACGGAATAACGGACTACCCAACACTTGAACATGGGGACGTTGAAGGAGCAGACATTCAGGCACTGGCATCATACATCAAGGACATGACAGGCGTAGGCGTGCTGGTACCAGACGACGGCATAGAAGACTTTGTAAGAGAAGCAGCCGGACTACCAGAGAGACTGGACGACAACCCAATACCAAATCCAAGGCAGCCAAAGAAAAGACCAGGCACAGAAGCAGACCCAGACGACCTGGGAGAAATTGACGACGACGAGGAAGCCGTAAAAAAAGCGAAAGAGAGACTGGGGAGGTATGATTAATGATCAGGATCAAGAAATCAATTCACCGACGCCCAGTACTCAAAGCAAAAAAGAAAAGCGCAGCCGCAGAGGACGTCCTCGAAAAGCTCAATTCATTTCTTGACGCAACAGAGCCAGAACCGGTTTATTTTCTAACCAGGATGTGGAACGACCAGCAACAGGCAGTAACATACAAAGAGCTCCGAGAAGCAATTCAAAGCGGACACCTGGACGAGAAGACCCTGCAGGCATGGCAAAATGACTATGCTAATTTTGTTAATGAAAAGTTGAAGCCAGCATGGACAGAAGCAATGATGGCGGCCAACGCAGACCTAATGGCCAAGCACCCGGATTATTTCTTTGATCCAATGAGCCAAGAAGTGCTCAAATGGACAAACGAACACGGAGCCCAGTGGGTATCAACGGTATCAGACGAGCAAAAGGAAGCCATAACAGCAATGCTGGATAATTCATTCAGTGGAGACTTCACGGTTGACGAGCTGGCCAGGGCAATACGCCCGACGGTAGGACTGAACAAAACCCAGTCAAAAGCGAACGTCAACTACTACAAGCACATAAAAGAGAGCCTGCTGGAGAATAACCCAGGCATGAAGGAAACTACGGCCGAGAAGAGGGCGAGAGATGCAGCCCAGAAATACGCAGCCAAGCAGCATAGGCAAAGAGCCTTCACAATAGCAACCACAGAAATGGCCTTCGCTTATAACAAGGGAGCTGACGAGGGAATGAAACAGGCCCAGGCACAGAACCTCATAGGCAAGGTAAAAAAGGTATGGAGCACAGCAGCCGATGAAGGCGTGTGTTCAATATGCGGAGGATTAGATGGCACCGAAATAGATATGGCGGAAGATTTCGACTTCAAAGGACATACACTGTATAGCGGACAGAAGCAAACACCCCCAGCTCACCCGCGCTGCAGATGTGCCGTTCTTTACGTTGAAACCGAACCACCGAAGTATCAACCAGAACCGGAGCCAGATGTAATCCAAACATGGAGTACTCAAGACCAGGTACCCGTACCGGAACCACCAGAACCAGAACCGCCGAAAATACCAGAGGCACAGCATATGCCAAAAGGAATGAAGTACAACGGCAAGCCAAACCTCGGCCAGACCGGAGAAATCAAGTCATACATTGACGAACTGGGAGACGAGTGGCTATTCAAACCAGCACAGAGCAAAAGCGGCAACCCGGAAACCTTCAGAGCATACGTTCAGGAAGCAGGATATAAAGTCCAGGGAATAGTAGATCCGGAGACAGCAGTACCGGTGGGAACAGGAGAGCTTGATGGCAAGTTTGGAGCTTTTCAAAAGAGAATAATGACCGTCGACGATACGGTCGACCTGAAGCATTGGCAATACACCAGTGAACAACTACCACCAGGAACGGCCGCACAGCTTCAGAGGGAACATGTCACAGACTGGTTGATGGGAAACTTCGACAGCCACGGTGGAAACTTTGTGATGGACGACACAGGAAAGCTCATAGGATTAGACAAAGAGCAATCCTTCAGATACATCAACCAAATAGGTGGCCAGCAAATGAGCTACACCTACCACCCGAACTCAACATACGGAGAAACAGAGCCGATTTATAATACACTGTTTCGCAGGTTTGCAAAGGGAGAGATTGACCTCGACCTTCAGGACACCCTAACATTCGTTAAGCGAGTAGAAGCCATACCGGACACGCAGTACCGGGAAATATTCAGAGGTTACGCAGAGGAACTGCGAGGCAAGGGCAAGGCTGCAGAGGAACTTCTCGATGAGATAGTCGACAAAAAAGGCAGATTAAGAGAAGACTACCGACAGTTTTATTCAGACCTTCTAACCGAAAGAACCGGAAAGAAGCAGGCGTTCATATGGGCCGACGAAGCAGCGCAGCACATGCAGCAGCCATTGACAGCAGTAACACACAGCCCGGACGTTTTGAAAAAGATGAATACTGCAGAGCTGAAGCAGCTGGCAAAGCAAAAGCAGATCCCGTACTACAACAACATGAATAAGACCCAGCTTGTCACCAGTATATCAGACCCAGTGAAGGCACCGGACATGAGCGCCCAGGTAAGAGATAGACTGGCAGCCAACGAAGCAGCCAGAAAGGCAGCAGAAAAAGCACCGGTACCGCAAAAGATAAAAGACATCCTACCTGCAGATGAAGTATTCACAGACCTGTCGAAGCTACCAGACAGCAGGCTGGGCGTACCGATAAAGAGCGATAAGGGAAATGTCGAAGGTTTGAACCTGACAGGAAGGCGAATGCAGATACTGGACGACGCGTCCGGAAGCACATACGATGTATACGAGGTTTCAGGAAAGCTGACAAAAGACACATGGTCAAAGACCTGGGATAAAATGAAACCTATAGGAGACAACAGTGGAGAATTATTCTTTGAGGCAGCAGACGAAGCAAAGAAGCTCTACACTTCCAAGGTTGACCTGGGAGCGTCCATCCGGACAATGACAGTGACCGACGGAGAAACGTCCTTCGAGCTTTACATCGATGGCCAGACAAGACAATATAACGGCTGGCGTGGATTTTTCAGAATGAGAACGCCGGTAACAACAAACGGTGCTGCAGACGCAGTTAACATGAAAAATATGCTTCAAAAGCTGGAACTTGACGACTTAATAACAAGCCCAGATGTAGAAGCAGAGACGATCCTAAAGAAAACCCGCCTCGTTTGGCAGAATACACCGAACCGGATCCAGGAATTAGATGGATTGACGCCAGAACAAATCCCGACTAAACTGGATATGATAATAAAGCAAGAGAAAATCGACCCAAAACGCATAAACAACATGAAGATGGCCAAGGTTTTTGACGGATACCAGACCTACATCGAAGAAGGCATACAAGACACATACGAGAAGGTAGGCCTGAAATACGTATGGACAGGAATGCCAGACGCAGACGATATCGTCAAAGTCATTCAGAGCCCTGGTTTATTATCAAATAACAACCGTTTCAAAGCAGGAATGAAGAGAGCTGGAGCCAGTCCAGTGGAAGATTTCAGAACCGGAGGCAGCGACAATGTGTTCACGAGGATAGGAGTTAAGAATAAAAACAACCCTCGATTTGACGACAGCTACAGAGGAAACAGATATCGCATTCTTATAGATCCAAAAGAGATGCAGCGAACAGACTGGTACGCATTCGACAGTGACTCATTCGGAAATTCAGATGCGGCAAGGCTGGCAAGCAGGCAATCACCGGTGGAATTTATAAAGAATATGGCTACAAGCTACCGCAGCGGAAATGAAATCATGTTCAGGCACGGAATAGCGAAAGAGAGCTTCACCGGCATATCATGCCAAAGTAACTCGTTGAGGGCAGAGCTCCTTGATAAGTTCAAGCAGGCAAACATTACTGCAGTAAACGGAATACCAATCGAAGACTTCGTAAAGGTGGGATCAACGATATGATCAATCAAAGAGCCGTGTACGTATTCAAACCAGCCGGAGGGAAAGACTTCACCGGCATAGCCCTGGACGTACACATTCACAAAGAGAACCTGCGATTTTTCGATACCAACAGAGGCCATGAACTGCCGGGCAAGGTTACAGATGAGACAGAGAAGGACTTCACCTTCACGTCCACAGGAGCCGCGCCGGGAGAATGGCAATTCAAGGTACTGACAATCGAAGAATTCAAGCGCAAGTATTACAAGCTGGCCGAAGGCGGACAAACGATGGCGGCCAAGTTAAAAACTACAGACGACCTCCACCAATGGTACCGGAGGGAGTTCAAGATTTAAAAAATAACTGGGGGTGTGCCCCGGTTTTTTTGTGTTTTTTGAAAGGAGGTAGATAGCATGATTAAGTTCAGCGACCTGGTGAGCGTCCAAAAAGCCAAGGCAGAGCCGAAAGCAAGGACACCAGGAACAGTAAAGGGACGCTTCAAGATACAGAAATCAGACGACGACAAAATGCTGGCATTTGGATGGGCCAACGTAGCGGTCACAGCCGGAGGCAAACAGATAGAAGACTACCACGAGGACATGATAGATCCAGAAGAACTGGAACAGGCAGCGTACAGCTTTGTAGAGTTTTACCGCGAGGGTGGTGAGATGCACGAGCGCGGAGGGTGCGCAGTTCTCATAGAAAGTATGGTATTCACTAAAGAAAAAATGAGCGCCATCGGGTTAACCGAAGGCACACTGCCAGAAGGATGGTGGATCGGCTTCAAAGTAACCGACACAGACGTCTGGGACAAAGTCAAAGATGGAACCTACCCTATGTTTAGCATTGAGGGAGAGGCAGTCCGTGAGGAGATCACGGAGGAAGAATAACTCAATATCGATAAACCGAAGGACGGCGAGCATTCGTCGTTTTTTGTTTTATAAAAAGACTTTTCAAGGAAGGAGGAAAGAAGCAAAATGGCATCTAAACTGAAAGACCTAAAAATCACAAAGGTTGATTTTGTAGACGCCGGAGCCAACCCAGAGGCCAACATCCTACTCTTTAAAAATAAAGAAGGTGCCCCGGCAGCGAAATCCGCCACAGAACCAGCAGTGAAAGGAGGTGAGAAAAGCGAGAGTGCAGTAAAGAAGTTTTTCTCGTCCATAGCGAAAGCCCTGGGAATTGGAGACGAGAACGTCGACCAGGCCGTCGAGGAAATAGCCAAAGGCTACGAGGCCGCTACATTTGGAGAGAAGATGAACGAGCAAAAGCGCAGACGAGTAACCAGTGAGATCTGGGACGTTTGCTACGCTTTAGAAGAGAGCTTATGCTCTATCATTTGCGACGACGATGTAGATGAAGCTGATAAACCAGACCTCATGGAGCAGAGCCTGAACGAGTTCAGCGAAGCAGTAAAGGGCTTGATACCAACATGGGCACAGGGAAAAACAACAAATAAAATCAACAAGTCAGAGCAACCTATGACGCCCGCAAGGCTTGAGATGGCCAAAGCAGCAAAAGAGAAGCTGGAAACCATCATAGCCAAAGCAGAACCAGCTCCACCGGCCACAGATCCGGCAGGAGATCCAATCCAAAAACAAAAAACGAAAGGAGAAATGGAAGACATGAAGATCAACAAAAGCAAATTATCACCTGAAGAGCTAACAGCCCTCGAAGCAATCGAGAAAAAGGCTGGCATTCAGGACGAACCAGCAGGCGATCCAAAACCTGCAGATGTAAACAAAGGCGCAGCAGCACCCGCAGCCGGTCAGGAACCAGCAGCAGGAGGAGAGGACATCTACAAAGGCCTTCATCCTGCAGTAAAAGCAGAACTTGAAAGACTTCGTAAATCAGCAGACGCAGCGGAGGACAGAGAGTTAACTGAAATCGCTAAAAAATACGAAATCATCGGCAAAAAAGCCGAAGAGCTCGTGCCTTTATTCAAGAGCTTAAAGGCAGCAGGCGGCGAAGCTTACAACCAGATGATCACTGTTCTGGATGCAAGCGTAACAGCAGTAGAGAAGTCCGGTATCTTTTCAGAGCTTGGCAAGAAGGGCAACGGAGAAACCGATGCATGGACAGCCATCGAAAAGCACGCCGACGAGATCCAGAAATCCATGCCAACAATGACCAGAACACAGGCCATCGACAAGGCATGCGAACAGCACCCAGAACTCGTACATGAATACGAGAATAAGAGATAAGGAGGAACAACCATGTATTTAAGCACAGGAATTAATGACAGCCCGACAATCGTCGGCAAATCCACTGGTGCCATTGCAAATGGCGCTTTTCTCGCTGCGAAGTTTGACGGCAACGGAGGAATTGTTCTTGCAGGCGCAGGAGAAAAAGCACTGGGCCTTTTGATTGCAACAACACCTGAAGCAGTAAAAGCAGGTGAGGATGTAACAGTCCAAATCAAGGACATAGGCCTATGGAAAGTAGGAGCTGCAGTAGCAGCAGGCGCAGAGTTAACAGCTGACGCAAACGGAGCCGCAGTAACAGCAATAGCTGGAAACTACGCAACCGCAATCGCGCTGGAAGCAGCAGCGGCGCCAGGAACAGTAATCAAAGTACAAATCGTTAAGTCCGGCAAAGTTCCGGCTTAAACTAACTAAACGAAAGGAGACAACAGACAATGAAAGGAACAAGCGTTTCTAATCTTCAGGTAGAAATTGCAAAGGGCTGGAAGCCCAACAACTACCTGACTAACATGAGCATGGCCTACTTCCAAGAGGAGGGAGACTTTGTAGCACCTTCAATATTCCCAATTTGCCCCGTAGGATTAAGCTCAAGCTATTACTACACATTCAGCAAGGCTGACCTTGCAAGAGACAACGTAAGCAGAAAACCTGCCTTCGGAAAGGTTAGCCCTGCTTTAATGGGACAAACAGACAACACATACAAATGCGAGGTAGACCAGATCATCGTCGGAATCGACCAGATCGACTCTTTGAACTACCAAAGAAGCAAAGCGCCGGGAGTAGCAGATCCAAGAAGAGCAAAAGTAAGATTTGCAACAGAACAGTTAAAGCTCCACTTGGACATCATATTCGCGCAGAACTTCTTCAAGCCAACAGCATGGGGCAACGTATGGACGGGCGCAGCAGCAGCTGACGAAGCACAAAAGAAATTCCTGAAATTCAGCGATGCAAACTTCGATCCTGTTAACTTCTTCGACGCAAGAATGAAGGAGATCAAACAGAACGGTCGCAGAAAGCCAAATAGACTGGCGTTGGGCGTGGATGCATTCAACGCATTAAAGAACCACCCAGACATCGTCGAAAGAGTTAAGTACACTGGCAGCACGGCAAACCCTGCTATCGTAACTACCGCAGCACTTGCAGCAATCCTGCAAATTGAACAAGTAAGAGTGCTTGAAAGCACATACAATGCAGGCGGCATCGGGGAAGAAGACATGCAGTTTGTATGCGCAACTGACGGAGCGCTTCTTTGCTACGCAACAGACAACGCTGCAATCGACGAGCCAAGCGCAGGATATATCTTCACATGGGATATGTTAGGCAACGGCCAGTACACAGCACTTGATCAGTACGAAGGCGAGAAGGGAACACATTCAGAGTTCGTGGAAGGCTTAATGAGTACTGACATGAAGAAGACCTCTGATGATTTGGCGATTTATTTCGACCAATGCATCTAAAAGATGGAGGAGCATAGATGAACGGTTACACATGCATTAAATCATGCACATTTGGAGGCGTCGCTTATTCAGTAGGCGACGCTATCCCTTTTGATGCCGTTCTTCCAAGCCGTGAAAGAGCCCTAATCAAACAAGGCTTTATATCCAAAGCGGAACATAAACCAGACGCACACCTGCAGGAAGAGAATGAAAACCTTCAAGAAGAAAATGAAATTCTTACTGCAAGGATAGCAGAGCTGGAAAACTCCGCAGCAGGAGCCCCAAAATCGCCCACAGGAGACGGAAACGAGCAGAGAGACATTGTTATACCCATAACAGCAAAGGGAGGCATTCTCGAGCTCGTAATGACGCCAGAGGACATTATAAAGGCGGTAGCAACCATGCAGCTAAATGCAGAGGAAGCAGCTAAAGCCGTGGGCGAGATTGAGAAGGAGGAAACCCTGATATTGATTGACACGTTAGACACAAGAAAAACAGTCAAGACAGCAATCATAGCGAGGGTTGAACAAATGGAAACCGGCGAGGAAGGCGGCAAAGAGGAGGACAAAGGCCAGGGTGATGCGTAATGGCAGAGAAAACATTCACGTATGATCCGGCCAAGTTAGGCGAAAACGGCAAAGACAAAATGCGCTTCGAGCTTGGAGACACCATGGTAGAGGGAGGAGCTGAAACGACATACCTCACAGACGAGGAAATAACTGCAATATTAGGTGCTTACCCAAACAGATGGAAGAGAGCCAAGCTGGCGCTTGTTGAAAGCCTGTGTCGGCGCTTTTCTTACGAAGTAGATACCGACGTCGGGCCGCTTTCCCTGGGCCTTAATGGGCGCGTAGAGGCATGGAGGGACATGTATAAGGAACTAAAAGCCGAAATAGGAGGCTACGCAGTACCGAAAGCAAACCCGGCCGCTATTGGCGGTGGTGCTTATTTTTACGCAGGGATGATGGATAACCCGTCCGCCGGAGGCAAGAAAGGTGGCGGTAACGATGTATCTTAGGCCAGGAAATCTTTATAAGGATTTCACAATTGAGAAAAAAGGAGCAGCCATGACCTCACGTGGCCGAGCCAAAAAAGAATATGAAAGCGAGCCTGGAGATCAAATAAAGGCGGTACTGGCGGAGGCAAAACCCCAGGAGAAGGAGCGATGGCGGCAGCTTCAACACCCGATAAGTCACACCATAGTTCAAAAAGGAAAACCCAAGGCGGAAGCGGAAGACCGTCTGGTCTTTGGAGAGAGATTATTCTTCATCCAGGGGATAGACGAACCGGGAGCCTTGGGACTTTGGACAATTTACTACGTGGAGGAACGGTTTGATGGCTATGAACATTAAACCAGAAATCGACAAACTGGTAGATAAAATCAACTTTGAAGCGAAGTCAAGAGCATTCAGGGCCGCCAATGAGCTCCGAAATTCAGCGCTTACAGTTCTACGAGGGCAAAGATCCGGCCGGGTTTACAAACGGCCATTTTCAAGCAGCAAATACACAGCATCGGCACCGGGGGAACCGCCTGCAGTAAGAAGCGGCGACCTCCGCCGAAGTTGGAGACAAAAGACAGCGTCGGAAAGCACAGGCAAAGGCCTGACGGTGAAGCCAGCAATCACGACCGACGTAAAATATGCACCATGGCTTGATGAAGGAACCGATAGAATGGCGCCGCGTCCTTTCGAGGATCCAATCATCGAAGACGCAAAACCCAAAATAAAGGCAATCTACAGCGAGCCATACCTGAACAAATAAGGGAAGGAGGGAAGCCATGCCGTTAATTACAGACAGTGCCGAAAAGGTATTTGATATAAGCAGCGTGCACAAAGGAGACCTAATCAGAGCGCAATACAGCGGATGGGATGAGCCAAGAAACGGCATTATTACAGCGGTAAGCGAAGAAAAGCTGACCGTTTTATTTTTGCCCGGCATTGGGAATGTCACGAATTATTACATCATCCTGGCCACAGAGGTTCAAGCAAGCAAATGGACAGTTAAATGGTCGACAGACCTGCAGACGATCAACACGGAAGGCGTTATATTATGACGCTGGAGGACTTGATTTATAACCGGCTCATTCAAAGGACAGAACTAACCGATAAGCTGGCACGGTTTGAAGATGTACCAGCGATATTTTACCAATCAGCACCAGGAGATCAGGCGGGAGGATGGAACAGCAAACGCCAATACCCGCGGATTGATTTCATCGTGGATCTGCAGGCCAACACAGAACGGCAGACATCCGGACTAATGACCCTTAATATCTGGTGCGACGAGGCGGGAATACAACCAGAGGAAATAGAGCCAGAGGTACAAAATGCCCTGCGTGATATTTTCATGCAACCAGAAGAGCAACCGCCATACTGCCTCAGATGGGCGAGGTCGGATAACTTCGAGCTGAAGAACAGCGCAACAAAAGGATCCCACGTTATCGGTATAACCGTTTTATTTGACGTGCTGGCATTCCCAAATCAGGAAACAACAGATCCGGATCCAGTAATGGCCATGAATCAGTTTATAAAAGAATGGGAGCCAGACGCAGCAGTAATCGGAGCCGAAACATTACCGGATTATTTCACAGCTGAAGCCAAGAAGCCAGCGTTTTATTTCAGGCTTTCAACTCTGGGACTGGAGCGTGAGACAAACACCGTAGCGTGGATGATTGCAAGTATAGCCGGTCACATATTCGCACCAACAGCTGAAACAAGGCTTCAATGGATTAAATATTTAGTTGACACACTGGCAAGCAGGGGAGAAGTCACTATGATGGATACCTCGCCGATGTTTATCAGGAGCATCAAGGCAGACAGCGCGGTAGACTATCTGACCACAGGGCAGCTGCAGCTTAATGTGAGGTTTGGTATTTTACGCAGACCAACATACGCGCACACCTTAACCAAAACTAACATACCGCGAGAGAAGCTGGAGGCAGAGACAGTAAAGATCAACGCAACACCGGAGCCGACTAACGAGTATGCGATCGAATACAAGCTCGCAGGAGCTGACTACGAAGAATAGGAGGTTTAATCGATGAGCGAAAGCACAAAGAAAACCCCTTCCCAGGAACCGACAATCCAGGAAGCCGAATATACGATGGAGGAGCTGGCCGCAGCTTCAGAAACCGTGATCGGAAAAGGGACAATGCCTGAATGCGTTATAGCAGCCTTCCGCGTGGCAGGCGTCGAAAAGGCCACAAAAACAGAGGCAAAGAAAATTGTAACAAAATATTTGACAAAGGAGGTCAAGTAATATGGCAGGAGTATTCACAATCGGAGAAACCAAAGCCAGACCAGGCGTTTATACCAGATACGAAAACGCAGGTGGGCCACAGTTAGCCGGTGCGGTAAACGGAATAGGCGCTGCTGTTATCAAGGCGAACTGGGGGCCGCTTAATAAGCTCATCGAGCTCGATGGAGCAAACGCAGTAGCGCCGGTATTTGGCACAGCACTAACCGTTGACACAATCACCGAAATGTTCACAGGTGGCTGCAGTAAAGTAAAGGCCGTAAGAGCAGGCGCAGGAGGAACAGCAGCAACAATCAAATTGAAGGACAGCGCGGCAGTAGATGCCGTGACAATCACGGCGAAATACGTCGGAGACAGAGCCTTCAGCGTGACAATCAGAGACAGCTTATTAAATACCGAAAAGCGCGAATGCATTATTTATGCAGGCACTACGGAATTTGAGAAGGTGGAATTTGCAAAGGGAGCTGTAGGATTAGGTGAACCGGCTGCCATCGTCGCTGCATTTGCAAACAGTAAGAACTTTACAGCAACAAAGGCAGCAGACGGAAGCAAGCTACTGGCTGAAATTGCTCAATCAGCAATGACAGCAGGAACCAACCCTAACGTAACAACTGCTGAATACAGTGCAGCATTCAACATCCTGGAGGCAGGCAAATGGAATGTTCTGTGCGTAGACACAGAGGAAACCACAGTACACGCGCTTATTCAACCATTCATCCAGAGGATATACCTCGCAGGAGCCACTTCAATGGCATGCGTAGCAGAAACAAAAGCGGTGGAACTTGAAACCAGAATGACACACGCTGCAGCGTTCAACGACGAGAAAATGCACTATGTATTGAACCCGGCATACGACGCAAGCGGCAAACTTTACGATGGGTACAAACTGGCAGCAAGAATCGGCGGCATGATAGCAGCTGTGGCTTCAAACACCAGCTTAACCCACACAGTGGTAAACGGATTTACAACCCTCGCAGAACCGCTGACAAATAGCCAAATCGAAAAGGCACTGGCTAAAGGATGCCTCGTTTTAACCGTCAATGCAAGCGACCAAATCTGGATCGAGAGCGCAATCAATACTTTAATCACACCAAGCGGGAATCAGGACGCAGGATGGAAGAAGATCCGCAGAACAAAAACCAGATTTGAACTTATGGACAGAATCGTAGCAACAACAGATCCATTAATCGGCAAGGTTAACAACGACAGCGACGGCAGAGCAACATTCATAGCCGCAGCACAAGGCGTAGTTAATGCCATGATTGGAGAAAAGAAACTGCTTGAAGGCGGGATGGTTTACGAAGATCCACAGAACCCACCTGCAGGAGACAGCGCATGGTTCATCATAGCTGTTGACGATATCGACAGTATCGAAAAAGCATACCTGGCGTTCAAATTTAGATTTGCGCCAGAGGCTTAAGAGAGGAGGATAAGGCATGTTTAATAACAGAGCACCCATAGATACAAGAAAGACGCTCACAGGCAAAGATGGAGCGCTATTCAATGACGCAGGAGTCATGCTGGCAACGATTGAGACATTCCAGACCCAGGTCAATGTAACAAACGCAAAATACCAGCCACTGGGAGACGCCCAAGAGCATGAAGTATTTCAGGCATACGGCGTAACCCTTACATTCACAGAAATCGTGATCGAAGACGAGCGCTTCATTCAGGAACTATTCAATGGAATGAAGGTAGGCGTGATGCCTTCTTGGAACTTCCAGGGCGTAGTCAAGGGACGCAACGACAGCGAACAAAGAATGATTTACAGACAATGCGTACCAAGCGGAACAATCGACCTGCAGAACTTATCCGTAGGAGACATAATCAAGAGAGCGTGGAGCCTCTTTGTTAATGACCCGCCGGAGCTTCAGAGCTTGCTGACGGCCTAAAACGCAGAAAGCGTGCAGGCGCATAATAAAATACCAATGGCCGTCCTGCAAAATTACCCAGGGCGGCCTTATTTTTATTTAAGGAGGAAAATTTAATGGCTACTGAAAAAACAAAAATCGAAGAAATCGAATTGACCGAAGAAGAGAACAAAGGGCAGCTGCGCACTTATGAAAATGACATCCTGAAAGGGCTTCTGGCAGCAGCAAACTATGAGACCGAAGAGGAGAACATCCACCCGATAGAAATCGCGAGAAACGGCGTGGTTCTTTTCACGTTCCACATTCGACCTTTGAGCGAAGAGGAATACCAGAAATGCAAAGACAAAAATACCAAGTACGTCCGCAATAAGCAGCTGGGGATCAAGTTTCCAGAGAACACAGACAGCGTGAGATACAGAAGCGCCCTTATTTACCAGGCAACTACCAAAGAGGATAGAGAGAAGATCTGGGACAACAAGGAAGCGTGGAAAGCACTAAACGTATTAACCGGCGTTGACCTAATAGAAAAGACGTTACTGGCAGGCGAGAAGGATGCCGTACTCGAAAAGGTGGATAAAATCAGCGGATACACCTCAACTACGGAGGAAGTAGCAAAAAACTAATCGAGGCCGGAGGAATGGCCACGCTGCTCCATCACATATTCCAGCGGATGGGGCTGCCTCCGGACGAGGTAATGGCAAAGCCACCGGGAGTACGAGCTTTTATGTTAGCCTCCATGCGCGTGCAGCTTGAAGCCGAATCTAACGGAAAGGAGGATGAAGACTAATGGCAGCCGAAACATTTCGCATTGAAATACCTATTCACGTCGAGGACAACACAGACCCCGGCGTCTCCCAAGCAACACGGAAGATAAATGGGTTTGACAAGGCGAACCAAAAGACACAGGAAAGACTAAACCAAATGAACAGAACCAAGTACCAGGTCGTACTCGACGCTATGGATAGAGCTTCAGGCATAATCGGCAAGGTTTCATCAGGAGCGCGCAGCATAGCAGGGAAGACATTCAGCTTCACAATGAAAGTACTTGACTTGGCAACAGCGCCACTACGAGGGCTGTGGAACTTGGCAACGTCCGTACAAGGCGCAATACTCGGAGCAACCGGCGCATTTGCTGGAATTTATAAGCCAATGGAAATAGCCGGAGACTTTGAGCAGACACAAATCGCATTTGAAACCATGCTGAAGAGCGCGGACAAAGCGAACAAATTCATGCAGGATGCATCCACATTCGCAAACAAAACACCGTTCGAATTTCCTGAACTGATCAACAGCAGTAAGCTGCTTCTTGCTTTTGGATTTGAGGCAGACAAAGTGCTTGATTTAATGACCATCATAGGTGACACATCAAGCGGCCTGGGCGCAGGATCGGAAGGAATAGACAGAATAACCAGGGCACTCGGCCAGATGCAGGCTAAAGGGCGAGCACAAGCGGAAGAGTTACTGCAGCTTCAGGAAATGGGCGTACCGGCCAACCAGATACTGCAGGAAGAGCTGGGACTCACCGGAGAACAAGTGGCCAACATCGGAAAAGAAGGCATAGCAGCGTCAAAGGTTATAGACGCATTGCTACGAGGCATGGAAAAACGATACGGCGGCATGATGGAGAACCAATCAAAGACAGCCAAAGGTATGATTTCAACCCTACAAGATACCCTTTCAAATTCACTTTTGAGACCATGGGGACAAGGACTATGGGAAGGAATAAAGCCAGGGCTTGAAAAGTTGACAACATGGATAGACGAGAACCAGGACACCATCGCAGAATGGGGCGAGGCTTGGAAAAAAGCCGGAGCAAACATATCTAAATGGGTAATGACAAAAGTAGAAGACCTTCAGGGCAGCATACGAAGAATGACGAACTCCCAGGAATGGAAGGACGCTCAAACATTCGGAGCCAAAATGAAGGTAGCATGGGATCAGATCATAGCGCAGCCATTCAATGAATGGTGGAACTCAACGGGCAAAGCCTGGCTCAGTGAAAAAGCAGGCAAAATAGGAGAAGGAATAGGAACAGCGCTATCAGCTGGTCTACTTACTTTATTAGGAATAGACGTAAGCGGAGCAACAGAAGACGGAGTCAGCATAGGCGCTTCATTCGCTGATGGCTTCAGTAAAGGATTTGATGGTAAGAAGGTAGGAGAAGCAATTCTGAACGCCATAAAAGGCGTATTCAACGACGCAGGAACACTGCTGCCGGGCGGAGAGGAAGCAAGCAGCACGTCCTGGCTTTCAACAGGGGCAATCGCGCTGGCACTTTCAAAACTCGGAATATTTAAGTTGATTGGCAAAGGCGGCAAAGGCTTAATGAACCTATTCGGAAAAGGAAGCCAAAGCGGAGTACCTGCTGGAGCCGGAACGCCATCGGCATACAGCACGGACACAATGTACGTTACAGCACAGGTGGTCAATGTTTATGGCCAATCAATACAAAACCCAAGCGGAGGATCACCAGGAGGAGGAGCTCCAGGAGGATCCATACCACCAATGCTACCACCAACAGGAATACCGCCGATGTTACCACCGGGAGGAGGCCCGCCATCATTACCACCAACAACTCCACCATTAGCACTACCAGGAGCAGCTGGAGCCGGAGGAGCCGCAATAAACACAGTACAACTCGGGAATGGAACATTCGTAGCTTCAGGCGGAGCTTTATCAACAGGACTGGCAAATACAGGCGTAGCTCTTGGAAGTGGAGCAGCAACCGCAGGAGGAGCTGCAGCAGCCGGAGCTTCAGGAATACTCGGAGGTATTCTCGGCATCCTTGGATTAGGAGCCGGAGCCGTGGATATTTACCAAGGCACGAAGAAAACCGGTAAAGAAGCGAAAGACGAATACTGGCAGGGCGGAACAAAGCTCGGTATGGTAGGCACGGGAGCTGCAGCAGGAGCAGCAATAGGCTCTGTGGTGCCAGTTATAGGAACAGGCGTCGGTGCACTTGTAGGAGCTGGAATAGGAGGCGCGGCGGCTTTGTTTGGAGGTGACAAGGCAGGTAAATCATTATCAGACGCAACCGATAAAGGTGGAGGATTGTCAAAGTTCTGGGAGAACACCAAAAAGACGGCAGGAGATACATGGGACTCAGTCAAAACCGGAGCTTCAAACGCAGGAACATGGATCAGCGACAAATGGAGCGGGTTCGGTGACTGGTTCGACACTTCCGTATGGACACCAGCAAAAGACGTCGGAATTTCAGCAATTAACATCGCAGCTGGAGCATGGAGTGAAGGAAGCGACTGGATCGGAGATAAATGGAGTGATTTCTCCGGATGGTTTGATGAAACAGTCTGGACACCGGTAAGCAACGCAGCGCAAACCGCCGGTCAATGGGTAAGCGACAGATGGGGTGAAGCCAGGACATGGGTAGGAGACCGCTGGTCGGACTTTTCCGGATGGTTTGAAGAAAGTATATGGACACCGGTGAAAACAGGAGCCCAGGCAGCAGGAAGCTGGGTAGGAGAACGGTGGAGTGAAGCAAAGACGTTCGTAAGCGAAACATGGGCAAATGTTTCTGGATGGTTTTCAGAGACCGTCTGGGAGCCCGTAAAAGGCGCAGCAGCGACCGCAGGCACATGGCTGGATGAGAAGTTCACTCTTGCAAAAGGAGCCGTTCAGGAAGCCTGGACAGGCGTCTCCGGATGGTTTGAAGAGAATGTCTGGGGGCCAATTAAGACAGGCGCAAGCAATGCCTGGGAATGGGTAGGTGAAAAACTCGGAGGCATCGGAGACTGGATCGGTGACAAATGGACGAGTTTCAAAGACTGGCTCGGAGGATTAGGGCAAAAAGGATCAAAAGAGACTGGACTAACAACCAGCGAGGGTAAAGGCAGCGTACTCGAACATGCATGGGGCGGAATAATGACAAAACCGCACATGGGAATCGTAGCCGAGGACGGAGCTGAAGGAATCATCCCATTAAACCCAAGTAAAAGAAGCCGAGGCATTGACCTATGGCAAAGAACAGGTGAACTTCTCGGAGTGCAACCATACGAAGACGGAGGCATTGTAGGAGAAGAGCCAAGCCGAGTGCCAAAGGGAGTGCCAACAGGTGGAGGCAACAACATAACAATCAAGGTGGAGGTAAAAGCAGAGCCTAAATTCACAATTGAGGGCGACGGAGATACCACCGACGAGAACAGAGTACTGGCAGTTTTGAAGGGCTACATTCGAGAAATGACAGACGACATCGGAGACGAACTCGCAGAGAGACTGGCGCGAATATTCGCAAATATGCCAGTGAAGGGAGGAGTTGAAGCGTAATGGATATATACTTCACAGAAATAGAAACAGGCGCAAGGCTGGCACTTTCAATGCTCCCTGAAAAAACAAAGCATAAGGGCTCCGCAAGTTTTCAGTCATACGACATAATCAATATCGGGGAGGTTAAAATTCCGAAAGGAACAAACCTTTTGACGTTCTCGTGGAACGCTACCCTCCCCGGAAGGAGCCGCAGGAACGCAAGCTATGTCAAGAGACAACACTGGAGGAACCCAGACGAAATCATAAGCCTGTGGGAGAAATGGAGAAAAGAAGGCACCAGGATCCGGCTAATGATTACAGAAACACCCATCAATTACGATGTGTATCTGGACGATTACCAAGCAGAGGCGACCGGAGGAAACGGCGACTATGAATACAGCATCGCATTTTTAGAAGCCAAAGCGGTGGAAGTTTACACAGTCAACGAGCTGAATATAAAGCCAAGCGCAAAAACCAACACCAACAGTACGGCAACCAGACCTCCAGCAGCTGCAGCAAAGACTTATACCGTAAAAGGTGGAGACAGCCTGTGGAAGATCGCGCAGAAATCCCTGGGAAAAGGCGGACGGTACATGGAGATATTTAATCTCAACAAAGACAAGATAAAGAACGCAAACCTCATATACCCAGGGCAAGTGCTGACGCTGCCAAGTTAGGAGGTGGAAGCCACGATAGACATAAGAAAACTCAAATACAAATTAATTCTCGTGACTGCCTCCGGAAAGCAACTGGACGTTACACAGGCGGCTGAAAGCCTCGGATGGGAGGAAGGCGACGCAGAGCTGGCACAACGTATAGGGTTTACACTACACAACACCAAATACGGAGGTAGCCAGCTTTCAAGCCTTGCACAGCCAGGAAGCATAGTGGCCATTATAGCGGACTGGGGAACCAGCAGCGAAGAAGTGGCCAGGGGAACCATTGAAGAGTGGGAGCCAGGGCACGTAGGAAGCGGATCTACAACATTTGACGTACTGGCATATGATGAACTTTTCAACCTTCAGCAGAGCCAGGATAACAGATACTACTCTGCAGGCACAGGAACGAAGGCGGCTATAACAGGAATTTTCAATGACTGGGGAGTACCGATAGAGAAATACGATGGCCCGGACGTAGCGCACGCGAAGACGCCGTTCAAGAATGAGTACTTAAGCAACATCCTCATTCAGCTTTTAGACGACGCATCCAAAAAAGGCGGAGCGAAATGCATAATAAGAGCCAGTAAAGGAAAGGTCAGTGTAATACCAAAGGGCAGCAACACTACAATATACCACTTCGATGAAGACACCAACGCCACACTCACCAGGGATAAAATAAGCACCGTTGATCTGGTGACAAGGGTTAAGGTAGTAGGCAAAGAAGACAGCGAAGGAAGGCAGCCTGTAGAGGCGGTAATCGACGGACTGACCCAGCACGGAATAAGGCAAAGGATACAGAACCGCGCAGAGGACGACACGCTGGCCAACGCAAAATCAGCAGCCCAGGAAATACTGGACGTGCAAGGAAAGCCAACCAGGACAATCGTACTCGAAGCCCCGGACGTTCCGATGATCCGTAAAGGAGACAAAATTCACGCCAAGGCAGGGACACTCAATGGATATTACATCACGAAATCGGTACGACACGACGCAGCCAGCCGCAGCATGACCATGGAGCTTGAGCCAGAGGAAGTAAGTGCACCGGCACAATCAGGAGCGGCAGCACCAGCAGCAAGCGCAACATTCAATAAAGGCGATAGCGTAATTCTTAATGGCGCTGTTTATTCAGACAGCTACGGAAACGGAAAAGGGAAGACATTCACGAACCGAAGCTGCAAGATAACCATCAAGGTAGACACATCAAGGCCATGTCCGTACCATGTAGACGGCATAGGCTGGGTTAAACCTAACACCATAACAAAAGCATAAGGAGGCGAGAGCGTGAACCCATCATCGGGAAATCCAGGAATAAATAAACTGGGCAAGGTACTGCAACAACGCATGAAGGAGACAAATGCATCGCCTCTCGTGCTTGATTTTGGAGTAATTCAGCAGGATTACAGCCTAATGACCAACACATACCCGATACCGATACCAAAAGCAGACTACCTGGTATGCAGGGACGTCGCACACAATCCAAGCGTACAATTGGCACAAACGAAACTCGGACAAGGGCAACATCCGCACGGTTCAAGTGGAAGCCACGGCGGCCACAGCAGCGGAGACGGAGCCCACAGTCACCCGGACACAGAAGGAGCCCACGTTCATGATGTGGTGCTTCCAGAAACAATGCACTGGCTAAAGCCAGGAGACAGAGTTCTGGTGGCTTGGGTTCAAAACGACGCAGTAGTAATTGACGTCGTACTACCAGCGACAAGGATAGGAGGATGATTATATGGCAGATAAAAATCTGTTCCCTGTCTTTGACGTTCCAGAAATCATAACGCCAGCTCCGGCAGAGGAGCAGAAATACAAGCCCAGCGTTTATTTTGACTACATTCTGGGAGATTTCAGGAGAGACGGAGCCAACAAAATGGTCGTAGCTGAAGGGAGAGAAGCATACCAGCAATGGTGCATAAAAACCGTGCTGACAGAACGACTTGACCGAATGTCATACAGCAGCGATATAGGAACCGAGCTCGATGATGCACTCAAACAGGCAGACAGACAAGCGGTAGAATCAGCCATGGAAAGGACGATCACAGAAGCGCTCATGGTAAATAAAAGAACCGAATATGTTCGGAGTTTTGAATTTACATGGGACAGCGACGGCCTGCATTGCGATTTCATAGTCAAAGGCAAGGAATGGGAAGAGCAACATATCGGCGTAATTTTACAAACGTAAGGAGGTGGAAAGAATGTCGATAGAATTTAAAGCGCCGAGTTTTCTAAATGACCAGGACGCAGAAACAATCCATAAAAGGATGATGGAGGAACTACCTCCAGACATAGACGACACAGAGGGCGGTTTTCCTTGGGACTTTACGAAACCAACGGCGCTCGAAAAAGCAGAGATGCTGGAGTTCCACCTAACAGAAACGCTTAAAATTATGTTTCCGATGTGGGCGGAGGATCAGTGGCTCGACTTGCACGCAAAAGGCAGAGGTCTAACAAGAAAACCTGCCAACCCAGCATCAGGAACCCTCGCGATAACCGGCGTATCCGGAACGACGATACCTGCAGGTTTCAAATTTGCGGCACCGGCTATAGGAGACCAGCCAGCAATCGAATACGAAACCAAAGAGAAATATACCATGGGCGAAGACGGAACGGTCGAGGTTCAGGTAACAGCAATAGAGGCAGGGACAAAAGGTAATGTACCGACTGGATCCATAAATATTATGATGACGCCGATAAAGGGCATAACATCAATAAACAATCCAGCACCAATCACCGGAGGAGCGGAGCAGGAGAGCAACGACGAGCTGCGTGGTCGAATAGATGAACTCGACGCGACAAGTGAGGCCAGCTTTGTAGGCAGTGACGGCGACTATAAGCGATGGGCAGAGGAGGTACCCGGCGTAGGAACAGCGCTACCAATGCCAGAATGGGCAGGCCCAGGAACAGTGAAAGTAGTAGTCATTGACGCCAACGGCCAACCGGCCAATGCAGCGATAATAACCGAAGTTTATAACAACATTATGAGCCCAGGCGATAGACTGCAGAGGAAGGCACCAATAGGAGCCACAGTGACCATCGTAGCGCCAACAGCAAAAGACATAAATTATACCTTCCTGTTAGAAATTCAATCAGGAGAAACAGAAGCAACCGTTCTGGAACGTTTCAAAGCACAGCTTCAGACTTATTACATTGAAGCAAAGAAGGAAGGAGTGGTGCGATACACAAAGATAGGATCCATTTTGACAAGCACAAGTGGAGTAAAGGACTTCACCGGGCTCGCAATAAACGCAGGCACCACAAATATTATTCTTGGAGAAGACGAATATCCGGTAACCGGAGTTGTTAATCCAGTAGGAGGGGTGGTTTAATGATTGATTTAGAAAATTTCCCGACCAGCCCTGCAGCCAAGAGAATGATGAAGACAGTCTCCCCGGTTTACGATAAGTCCTACGTAGGAAAATGGATATTCCAAGTCATGGGGATGGAAGTAGATGAAGCGTGGGTATTCTTCGAGGAGCTCAGGCTTCAGGCATTTCCGGAGACGGCAACCTGGGGCGTAGTTTACTGGGAGCAGCGGTACCACATACCTCCAGACGATAATCTGACAACTGAAGAGCGAAGGCAGCGTGTGATCATAAAAAGAGGCAAGCGGTCACCAATGAACCCGACACGAATAGAGCAATTTATAAGGGACGTAACCGGAAGGCAATCCGAAATAACGGAGCGCAATGAAGAGTACGCCTTTTCTGTTTCTATTTTGCCGGGGGAATCGGTGGTTGATTACAGCGAGTTAATAAAAACCATACGCAGCGTAAAGCCTTCTCACCTTGCATTCACGGTGTTATTTCAGACGGATATAAACATTTCAATTCAAGCTACAAGCCAGGATAAATACCCGTTTAATTATACGCTTGCAGGAACAGTACCAGACACCAACACGGTCGGAGGGATAACCGGGAATAACTTCGCGCTTGACGCAGACGCAACCGGATCAGTTTTTAATTACCAGTTCTGCGGAGAGGCAGAACATGAGCTTTAGGAAGGAGGAATGGCCATGGCATTATTAACTGCAGAAGCGATTGAAGGCTACAAGGAGTATACCAAGCGAACAATCGCATACGCCCAATACAAAGCAGGGGGCGCATATTACAAGGCAAATATTTCTTCTGTATCCGTTCTACCAGACGGCAGACTGGCGGTTGATTTTCTAATCGACCACACAGTACCAGGCGACATAAACGTCACGGAGGTGCAACTTTACAACACCAACAGCAAGCTCTGGCTATCGAAACCAGAGAGCATACTCCGAAAGAACGTGCAGGAAGGAATTTTGTATAGGTTCACATTCACAATTCAAGAAGGGTAGGTGATAACATGCACAATCAAACAGAATGGAAAGACCACGTAACCCAGTACCCGAATAGGAGACAGCTAACGACTAACCCGGACGGTACAACGGAAGTGGCAAAGGCGCAAGGGGAAGTAATTCAGCAAGGTACACCACAGAGCGCGACCAATTTCAACAACCAGGAGAACGGCATCCAGGACTCGCATGCGGCGTTCGCAGTTTTGCTGCAGTATTTCATGCAGTTTGATCGCTGGGTGAGGCAGAAGGTCGCAGACTACGCAGCCGAGTTCTTAAACGAAATAAAGACCGTAACCCTTACCAGCACTGAAAGATTTCCTTTTACAAACAGCGTTCAGACAATAAGCATGACCACGGCAAGAAAGACGCTGAATTACGATGTTAGCTGGGAGGTTACGGCGTCCAACGGAAACGTCGGAGACATTATGGTAACTGACAAGCAGCTGAATGGCTTCAAAATTGCATATGACGGAAGCGCAACCAGCGTAACACTAAAAATAAGAATTAAAGGAGGAATGCTTGTATGATGCAGATCATAGAGAAAAACGCAGGCCCGAAAATAGCCTACGAAGAGAATGGGACAATGGTATTCCTTGGAGACTACGAGCTTATGATCAACGCCTCCAAGTACCAGAGAGACTGGCCAGTACACATTGACATTTGCAGCAACAGAGACAACCAACTGGTCGTAGGAACCGGAGAAGGCTTGTACTATGTAGCCCAAATTGATATCCCAGCAGCAAAATACACAGAGCCAGAAACACCGGTAGAGATGGGAAATCCAAGCGAAATACCAGTGTTGATACCAATCAACATGAGTGAGGTAACATTGACGCTTTGGAGCCTTGACAATCCAACACCGGTAATAATTTAAAGGAGGACAGAACAGATGGCTAATTTTGATTTAGTAAAACTTGCATTAAAAGCAACATGCCCAGGAAATGACATACTGCTGGACAACAAAGGTCTTCCGAGTGTCATGGTCAGAGTTCCAAAATTTAAGATTTCAGACGTAATAGCTGGAGGTAGCAACAACACTCACCCAGCTTTTATCGTTAATGGAGTAGAAATCCCAGAGATTTATATCTCGAAATTTCAAAACGTCATTGGGCCAAACGGAAGAGCCTACAGCTTACCAGGAGAGGATCCAAAGGCGTCACTGAACTTTGATGCAGCACGAACAGCATGCGAGGCCAAAGGAGCTGGATGGCACCTTATGACCAATGCAGAATGGGCAGCAATCGCTTTATGGTGCAGGAAGAACAACCTGATGCCAAAAGGTAACAACAGTTATGGCAAAGACCACAACGATAGCACGGTAGTAGCAATACCGACTTATTACGAAAGCGATAAAATTGCAAGAGTAGGCACCGGCACCGGCCCGGTTTCATGGAGCCATAACGGTGAAGTCACAGGGATATGGGACTTAAACGGAAACGTCTACGAATGGATGGGCGGATACAGAACAATGGCAGGAGAAATTCAGATCCTACCAAACAACGACGCAGCTTCACAAGCAAACAGCCAAGCAGCGGACAGTACAAAATGGAGAGCTCTTCTTGAAGATGGAACACCTGCAGATCCAGGAGTAGCCGGAACATTAAAATGGGATTATCCAGCAACCAATGTCATTACATTGTCAAAAGCTATAACAGTTCAGGCAGACGCTTCAAGGAGTACAGAATTCAAGAGTATTGCAAAGGCAGCAGACGTCGCAGCAGTTCCGGAGATTTTAAAAGCGCTGGCTCTTTACCCAGCGGACACAGGAGACCATGGCGGAGATTACTTCTACATGAACAACGGCGCAGGGCTCGAGCGCTTGGTGTCTCGCGGCGGCGGCTGGTACAACACGTCCGCCGCGGGCGTCGTCTGCGCGCGCGGCAACTCCCGTGCGCACGCGAGCACGGGCCTCGGGTTCCGTTCCGCTTTCATTCCGGGAATCTGATATCTGGAACCCTGATAATCTGGTCATAGGGGAGCCGAAGGGCTCCCTTTTTGATTTCACGAATGGAGGAATTGAATGGAAGAACTAAAGATATTGCAGAAGACATATGACATGATCAAATATGGCAACCAATGCCTCCTGCAGTTTCCCAGAGCAGAACGGTACGCACTCGCAGCAGAGATCAAGCAGAGCATGTATAAAATTTTGAGGCTTATCATTCAAGCAAACAAACAGCGCAACAAGAGGCAACTTCAAATCGAGATCGACACAGAGCTGGACGTGCTGCGAACGTTTATAAGATTGGCGGCGGATAAACAGACAGCATACCTACCGCTCCGAAAATACGAAATTTGGAGCAAGCAGCTGAACGAAATCGGGAAGATGCTCGGAGGCTGGATGAAGGCCACAAATTAAACAGCACCGGGGACAGGTCGCATAATCATGGGGAGCGCTTGGTGTATCGCGGCGGCAACTGGAACAACACGTCCAACGCGGGCGTCTTCTACGCGAACGGCAACAACTCCCGTGCGAACGCGAACACGAACATCGGGTTCCGTTCCGCTCTGCCCTCACACGTCAGAAGCCTGGCGCTCATGCGGCACCAGGACGGTACAGGGGGACAAAGGGATCTGTCTCCGTTCCTTTGGAACAACAAGGGAAAAAGATTATAGTGCCGAGAAGACGGCTGGTAGGAAACGAAAGCCGCCACGCTTGGCGAAATTGGAGGAATAGCAACTTGGAAACACTACGGAATATTTACCCCACCATTTACGACTTCGATAACCTCCACGAAGCATACCTAAACGCCAGGAAAAATAAACGGTACAGAGGCGACGTGCTGGAATTCACAGCACACCTGGAAGAGAATTTAATCCAGCTTCAAAATGAGCTGATTTATAAGACCTACCGGGTAGGCAAGTATCGGGAATTTTACGTATATGAACCAAAGAAAAGGCTCATCATGGCTTTACAATTCAGAGACCGAGTCATACAATGGGCGATTTACAGACACCTTAACCCATGGTTTGATAAGCAGTTCATATACGACAGCTATGGATGCAGAGAAGAAAAGGGAACACACCGCGCAGCAGACCGGCTCCAATATTGGGTACGCCAGGTCAACAGAAAGAAAGAGCGGTATTATTACCTGAAGCTGGATATATCGAAGTATTTCTACAGAGTAGACCATAAAGCATTAATGGACATCCTGCGGAGGAAGATAGAAGACGAAGACCTTCTGGAGCTGCTCGACAGGATCATCAACTGCGAACATACGGCGTTCGGCTTGCCAGCATTCACTGATCCGGCAGACTGTCCAAGAGAGGACAGACTTCTGGACACAGGAATGCCAATAGGAAACCTTTCATCGCAGCTATTCGCAAATATTTATTTAAATGAGCTCGACCAGTACGCAAAGCAGGAACTACGGCTCCATTATTACATCAGGTACATGGACGATATCATAATTTTACACCAGGACAAACGGTACCTTCACGAAGTAAAAGACCAAATAGAAACCTTTCTTATGGACAATTTAAGGCTCAATTTGAATAAAAAAACAGCCATAAGACCGATAAGCCAAGGAATCGAATTTGTAGGGTACCGTATATTTCCTACACATAGAAAACTAAAGAAAGCCAGCGTTAAGAAGATGAAAGCCAGACTGAAATACGTCCGGGCGGCATTTGAGCGCGGAGAGATTGACGCAGAGAGCCTGCGGGCGACAGAGGCGTCATACCTCGGGGTTTTGAAACATTTCAACAGCCACGGACTACGCAAGGCCCTGGGATTTCCACCAGAGCAACCTGCAGATACAAAGGAGGTGAAGAATATCGATGCAACTTGATGCGACAGCAATGCTGGTTTTTATGGGTGTACCAAGCGCATTCACAGGCTTATGCTTCTGGGCAATTCAGAAGAGTTTAACAAAGCGCGACAACAAAAGAGACGAGAGAGAAAAAGACAGAGAAAAGAACGAGCTCCTACTTATACGCAGCGTAGGGGCGGCAATAGCACTGGGAGAGGCTATAGCGCACGCAATAAGAGACGGGAAATGCAATGGCGAAATGAGCGCAGCGCTTGAATACGCCCAAAAAGTGAAGCATGAACAAAAGGATTTCATGACAGAGCAGGGAGTTAAAAATTTATATTAGGAGGCAAATCTATGACAGCAAAGAAAAGTCAAAAGAGAAAACAAAAGGCTCCTAAAAAGAAGAAGAGGATCGAATTCTCAAAGTTAATATTTGGAGGCGTATCAATAGCGACCATAGCAGTGGTCGTTTTTTCATGCAAAATGATATACGTCATAGGAGACCTTTCACCGCTTGCATACCTTATCCCGTCGGTATTTGCAGAGCTGGCCACAGCAACCGGTTTTTATTACCGGAAAGCCCAGAAAGAGAATGAGCTGAAGATACCACACTACCTGGCCAACCAAAGCATGACCGGTAGCGATGAGGCAGCAGCGTCAAACGAAAATATTCAATGAAAAGGAGGAAAGAGACATGGACGACAAGATCAAGATTACCGAAGAAAAAGATTTAAGCAAAGAAGCACTCGACGAATTGTCGAATGGGAAAGGAGACGACGAAGATGAGTAACAGCCCTTTAGTTAACTACACCAAAATATCACCTAACAGGACGATCCCAAGGAAACAAGCAATCGACACAATAACGATCCATTGTGTCGTAGGCCAGTGCTCGGTAGAAACACTCGGAAATGTTTTTGCACCGGCAACGCGCCAGGCAAGCTCCAACTACGGAATCGGGTACGACGGTAGAATTGGAATGTATTGTGAGGAAAAAGACCGATCCTGGTGCACTTCATCCAGCGCAAACGACAACAGATCAGTCACCATTGAAGTGGCCAGCGATACCACCCACCCATACGCAGTAACCGACGCAGCGCTGGCAGCATTGATTGAACTTTGCACAGACATCTGTAAGAGGAACAACATCAAGCAGCTCCTATGGAAGGGCGACAAGAACTTAATCGGCCAGGTTGATAAGCAGAACATGACTGTTCACCGCTGGTTTGCAAACAAATCATGCCCAGGAGACTACTTATACAACAAACACCCATACATCGCTGCCGAAGTAAACAGAAGACTCGGAGCAGGCGCAGCTCCATCCACCGGATCCGGCACGCTTTACTACGTGCAAACCGGAGCATATTCAAACAAGGCGAATGCAGATGCACAATACAACAAGGTAAAAGCGGCAGGCTTTGAAGCAATCATGAAAGAAGCTGGCAATCTTTACAGAGTGCAGGTGGGCGCATATTCCCAGAAAGCCAACGCGGACGCAATGGCAAATAGGCTAAAAGCTGCAGGGTTTGAAACTTACGTAACGACAACAGGAGGAACACAGGTAGCTGCAGAATCCACGCCAGCACCAACTAAAGCAATCAAGGTAGGAAGCAAAGTCAAGGTTAGATCCGGAGCGAGGACATACACCGGAGGAAGTCTATCCGACTTTGTTTATAACACCGTTTATGAAGTGCTTCAGGCAGACGGAAAAAGAATAGTAATAGGACTTAAAGGTCAAGTCACAGCAGCTATAAAGCTGGAAGACTTGATACTTCAATAAGAGGAGGAAAAACAAATGAGCGAAAACATGACTGCAATTTTAACAACCATCATCCAGGTGGTAATCATCCCGGCAATCCCGGTTTTAGTCACATACCTGGTGAAATTCCTAAAGGCAAAGGCTGATCAGACGACAACCAAGATAGACAACGACCTGATCAAGGCCTATCTGCAGGAGGCGACCGACGCTGTCCTTCAGGCCGTAGTATACACAAGCCAAACATACGTCGACTCGCTGAAAAAGCAGGGTAAGTTTGATGCAACGGCACAAAAGGTAGCATTCAGCCAGGCCAAAGAAGTGGCGCTTAAATTACTAACAGCAGAGGCTAAGCAAATGATAACAGACTTATACGGAGACATTACAGTGTGGATCGACACCAAGATAGAACAGACGGTGAATGAGCAAAAGAGCTTCACGCTCACAGGTCTACAGCCCATACAAGAGGCGGAAGCCTAAATAACACCGGACACGAACCGGAGCCCCAGAGAACGCAAACTCTGGGGCTTTTTTTATTGCCCGAAAATAAATCTCGGAATTTGAGAAATTGTCGTTGACTATTAACCGCCGTCGGTTTATAGTGTTCTCAAGAATTGGGAAAGGATGATAAGAAATGACTAAACAAGAGTTCAAGGATCTCACAAAGAGAGATTTCACAGACGCAGAATACACAGCAATCGAAACAGTCTACACCTTCCACCCTTCAATAAGTGAGACCGAAGGAAAGAAGCAGATCGCCAGCCTTTACGACACATACGGAATCAGGATCATAGCCGACATGCTGCCAACAGCAAACAAAGCAAGAGAATACGAAGAAAACATCACCAAGAAGAGACACGAGCTGGAAGAGCTTCAGGAAGAGTTCAAAATATTTAAACACCCATTAAGTGCATAAGGAGGAAAAGCGATGTTAAACCCAAAGAACCTGGCCAACGGCCAAGAACAACATGAAGCATTTAAGAGCAACATAGCAAGGAGGAAAGCGGTACAGTACGACTACAGGCACACCGACGGAGAATTATTCTCCTGCGTAAAGCCAACACTGGAAGCCTGCAGGAAGGCAAAAGAAACCTGGATAAGCAAGAAGGAGGGACGAGAATGAAGGCAACCGAGAGAAACGAGCTTCAGCTTGAGATAAAGGCACGCAAGGAACTGGTCAAGCGCCTTGCATATCCTTTTGATCAACTCGCCAAGGCTGACACTAAGGAACGAACCAAACGAGAGGAACGTGCAGCTGCTCTTAGCGAATACAAGACCCAGGAAGACGCGCATGAAGCCTACGGATACGACATTATAACCGAAGAAGAATACCGGGCAATATGCGAGGCCCTCGAAGCCGGAGAGAAGTATGTCACAGAAACCATGACGCCAGTCAGCCTCGCCATGAAGATCCTTCGCGATTTCGTTCGACGCATGGAGAGTGAGTGCAGAAGCCTTGAATTTGAACTGCTACCACCAGAAGAACAAACGAGAAGAATAGCGGCAGCTGAAAAGCATCACGAAGAAATGGAAGCACGACGCGAGAGGAGGCACCCACATGAAAATGATTTTTAAAGTTAACAACGGAAGGCGACTGGAAGTTTTTCAAGACCGGGAAGATGATAAGGTTTATTTGATAACCCGGGATAGTCACGGAGAGGAAGAAAGCCATGAAATCATACAGCCCGGAGACTTCGTGATGATGCTTAACTGGTACAGGTACCAGAAAGAAAACGGAAACGAAAATTTGAATTTTTAGGAGGAAAAGCCATGAGCAAATTTTTAGACCTTTTACGCAGCGGCGAGGAGATCGACTGCGACCTGATTATTGGAGACTGCGACATGCCAGCCACATTTGTGTGGAGTGACGATAGTAAAATTACAGACTACGGTGTAGAGAAATATAAGCCCATCATGGAAGCTGAATTCACCAGGCTCGAGAATGGCAATATAGAAATTCACTGCGACAACGAAATACTTGGAGAACAATTCTGCTGGGCAGCAGCCGGATACATTGGAGAGAACGAATATAATCGGATATTTGTAGAGGAACAATCATGAGTAAACCATACTATGAGTTAGACAAAGAGACCCAAAACATAATCCTGGAGCTCAAGAAGAAATGCACAGAGCTTGACCTGGGGAACGTCAACTTTCAATACTACCCAACCAGATCCAGGATGGAAGAGACGGAATTCTACCTGACAGAATACAAAGAGTACTGGGAACTTGTAGTAAAGCAGAGATGGGCAAAGACGGCCGACATTTACAGAATTGAAGAGAGCGGCCTGAAATACCAATATTCAGAAAAGGATTAAGAGGAGGAACGATCATGACAAATGCAGCGGCAATCGGGTACATGATTAGAGCAGCCAAACAGACCAAGCTCGACAATAAGATCATAAAAATACTTGAGGTTTTGATGCTGGAAGAGATGGACTTTCACACAGAGGAAGAAGCAGAGAGAACATATCAAAGTTATTAGAAGGAGGAATAGGAATGAATGATTTAAGGAACAGAATCGCCGGAGCATTATACGGCGGAGCAATAGGGGACGCGCTGGGCGCTCCCTTGGAGTTTATGAGCAAAGACGAAATAACCAGGAAGCACGGCAGAGTAACAGATATGATCGGAGGAGGCTGGCTAAATGTTAAGCCAGGAGAAGTGACGGACGACACCCAAATGACACTGGCGGTAGCAGAAGGAATAGTAAAGGATCCGGACAATCCAATATCGGTCATTGGAGAGAATTTCATTCTATGGATGTTGAGCAACCCAAAGGACATCGGCGGAACATGCAGCATGAGCATTAGAAAAGCGGCGTTTAAGGTCGGAGAGAAATACACGCTGATAAAGCACCACGCGCGCCTGAATGAAGACGAATGGTTCAAGGCAGCCAAAGATACGGCTACAATAAATAGAGGCCGCAGCGGCGGAAATGGAGCCCTAATGCGCACGGTTTATCCCGGTCTTTATTACAAAGGACAGATGGAAGCAGTAGAAACAGCAGCGTCCATAGCGCAAATGACTCACTGGGACGAGAAATCAACCGAGGCTTGTATTTTATACACAGGAATGATACACTTAATAACCGGATCAAATAACGACGACGGAGCATGGCTGCACGTTAATAGAACGCTCAAAGGAAGCGAGTACAAACTGGAGCCAAGAAAAGGCGTCGAGCCTACCGGATACGTAGTAGATAGTTTCAAATGCGCACTTCACAGCCTGGCAACAACGGAGACATTCGAAGGATCCATCATAGAGGCTGCCAACCTTGGAGGAGACGCAGACACAATAGCAGCAATAACCGGCGGACTGTCCGGAGCAATATACGGATACAAAGAAATACCAGAGAGATGGATCCAGGCACTCGATCTAAAGACCAGGGCACAACTTGACAGGCTCGTGGACGCAGCGGTCAAGAATAGGGAGGACGAGTAGCATGGCAGGACACGGAAGACCACTAAAGGGAAAGACCAAGCGAGCTCCGATAACAGTTCACGCAGCTGTCGGAATGATTGAGACGATAGACGAGTACGTAAAGGAAAGAAACCAGCAACAGGAAATGGCATATTCACGCTCGGACTTTTATAACGAGGCAGCGTTACTCTTCCTGAAGAGCATGGAGCGCTTACCAGAAGAGGAAAATAGCGAAGAAAAAACGAACCGTACCAAAAGCGTACCGAAAAAAATCGGAGAGAGAAATAACGGAGATAATACGAATAATACAAATAATAAAAACCAAGAAAAATGAGCCAACGTAACACAACAAACTTTTAGATTATCGAGTGGGAGTAAGAAAAAATCTATAATCAGAAAAATCCTAGAAGGTAAAAATACTTCTAGGATTTTTTGTTGATGTCTTGCTGCTTTTTTGTGACAGTTTTTTAAGATTTTTTGTAATGCGCTACTCACGGATACATAGAGTTATCTATTTCGGAGACCAATTTCATAAATCAGAAAAGCAAGCTTTAAAATGGTATAGTCATGGAGTTCTCTTGGATTAAAGCCAGTCTTTTCATGAAGACTGTTCAATCGGTACTGCAAGGTGTTTTTATGAATAAACAGCTCATTGGCACACCTCGTGATGGAACCGTTGTGCTTTTCATAGGATTTCAGAAGTACCATGAAGTCCCCTTTCTCTTTTTCACTCAATCGGCCCAGTATTTTTGACTCAAAGAGAGGGGCGGAACCACTGAGCTCGGGAAGAAGGAGGATTCCAAGATCCAAATCCTCATAAAACTGAATGGGGACCTTTAATAAGTTTTTTGCCCACATGAGGCTTTTCTGAGCTTCGGAGAAGGACTTTCTTGAGTCAGCACTCGTGGTGCAAACGGAGCCTACACCGAAAACCAGGTCCAATCTAAAAGAATTTTTCACGAGTTCTTGCATAGCGGCAAGATTCAGCCGTAATAAAGCAGGCTTTGTGAGGGTGGAAAGGATGGTCAGCGTATTCCGGTTCAGGGCGAAAATGGTTTGAGACGGATCTGGAACCATTTTCTGCAGATATTTATAAAGAGCAGTATCCACAGCATGATCTGTCAGAAACAGTCCTTGTACAACTCTTCGTGGGGTGGTGACATCATACTTGTAGATATCACGATAGCTGTTGTTTTCAAAGTCTGTACTTTGGGTGTTGTAAAGTAAGTTTTCAATGATGATGCGCTGATTTTCTTTTGTGTTAAAGGATACTTCCTGCAGATAGGCTTCTTTTATCAGAATTTCTGTCATTTTTGTCAGTATGTGCACATATTTCGACACATCCTCTGGATTCCCTGTGATGCCCACCACAGCAATGATCTCCTCTTCAAAATACAAAGGAAGATTGATCCCTTTCTTTGTGCCTTTGAACTCATCATCATTCTTTACAGAAAGACTTCTTTTTGTCTTTAATACTTTTAAAGCACCTTCATGTTGCTGTCCGATTCTCACAGGATCAGTAGACGCAATGATAACACCTTCCATGTTCATGAAGTTGATCTCATGATGTATGATTTCCTTGATGCTTTGTACGATATTCTGTGCAAGCTTACTTGATATTTTCATGTTTTCCACCTCTTATTTGGTAATTGTAACAAAAATTAATGGAGATGAAAAGGATTAATATAGTACAGGTACCGTATGAATGTAAACGACAATCAGATAAGATAAGGAAGGATAAAAAAATAACAACTTTGAAGGAGATCGTTTTATGGACGCACAAGTCACAATAACCGCCCTTGGGGCACTGGTTGCACTCATCGTTTCTATCGTATTAATCTTTAAGAAAGTCGCCCCTTTTTACGCGTTGTTCATCGGAGCCATTCTCGGAGGACTAATCGGTGGAGCGTCGATCGTGGACACCATCGGTCTGATGAAGGGTGGAGCAGCTGGAATGATCACGGCCATCTTGAGAATCCTTGCCGCAGGAATCATGGCTGGAATCTTAATCAAGTCTGGTGCAGCTGCTTCTATGGCGTACACCATCATCGATAAGCTGGGGGCAAAGAAAGCTCTGCTGGCCATTTCTCTCGCCACCATGCTTCTTACCATGGTGGGTGTATTTATTGACATTTCAGTCATCACAGTAGCACCCATTGCCATTGAGATTGCCAAGAAGCTGAAGATTTCAAGAACAACAATTCTTCTTGCCATGATTGGTGGAGGAAAAGCGGGGAATATGATGTCCCCGAATCCCAATGCCATCGCAGTTTCCGATTCCTTCGGTGTGCCACTGACCAGCGTCATGATGGCGGGCATCATTCCAGCCGTCATCGGTATCGCATTGACATTTGTGGTGGCTACAAAACTCAGTAAAAGTGGAAAAGGAACAAGTTTCAGCCTTGAGGAAGGCGGAGAAGTATCCAATGCTGACAACCTTCCATCCTTTGGAAAGTCTATACTTGGACCAGTTGTGGCCATTGTTCTTCTTTCCTTGAGACCGATCTTTGATATCAACATTGATCCAATGCTTGCCTTGCCAGTGGGAGGGCTTGTGGCTGTCATCGTCCTTGGAAAAGCAAAGCATGTCGTAGAATACACCCAATATGGTCTGGATAAAATGACCAATGTAGCCATCATCCTTCTTGGAACAGGTCTCATTGCGGGTATTATTTCAAACTCAACCCTTGGCGACGTATTTATCAATGCCATTGATGTACTGGGACTGCCTACGTATCTTCTGGCTCCTATCGCAGGTATCCTCATGTCCGCTGCAACCGCTTCTACCACATCTGGCTCCGCAGTTGCGAGCAGTGTATTTGGCAGCACATTGACTGGAGCGGGTGTTGCTCCTCTGGCTGGTGCAGCGATGATTCATACCGGTGCTACAGTACTTGATCACCTGCCACATGGTTCTTTCTTCCATGCCACAGGCGGCAGCGTAACCATGGCATTTAAAGAAAGACTGGCGCTGATTCCTTATGAGTCCATGATTGGACTGGCCATGACCATCGTATCCACCATCATCTATGGAGTCATCGGTATCCTGTAAACCCCAACTAAGGAGAAGAATTTATGAAAGAACGTAAGACATATGTGCTGGCTCCGGACTCTTTTAAGGGCAGTTTAACTGCAAAAGAAGTCTGCGAAGCCATGGAAAAAGGAATCAGAAAAGCCTGTCCTGATGCACAGATCGTCCATGTGCCCATGGCGGATGGAGGAGAAGGAACTACTCAAGCTCTTGTGGATGCTACAGAAGGAAGACTTGTGAAAAAAAACGTCACGGGACCTCTTGGGAACCAGGTGGAAGCCATGTATGGAATCCTTGGCGATGGAAAGACAGCAGTCATTGAAATGGCATCAGCAAGCGGAATTCATCTTGTGGATCAGAAGACTAAAAATCCCCTGATCACCACTACCTACGGAACTGGAGAACTGATAAAGGAGTGCCTTGACCAAGGAATCCGAAAGATCATCCTTGGCATCGGAGGCAGTGCCACCAACGATGGTGGGGCAGGTATGGCAGCAGCCCTTGGAATAAAGCTTCTGGATGAGAATGGAAGCATGATTCCTTGGGGGGGAGGCTCATTAAGCTCACTGGAACGGATTGATCGAAGCGAGGTGGATCCACGTCTATCAGAGTGCATCTTCGAAGTTGCCTGTGATGTGACAAATCCTTTATGCGGTCCCACAGGAGCATCCCATGTCTTTGGTCCTCAGAAAGGAGCTACTCCTCACGTGGTTGAGATTCTGGATCAAAATCTCAGACATTATGCAGATGTAATTCAGCGCGACCTTGGACTAGATGTTTCTGACATACCAGGCGCCGGGGCAGCAGGCGGACTAGGTGCTGGACTTCTTGCCTTTACAAACTGCACCTTGAAACCAGGAGTGGAGATTGTCATTAAGTATACGAATCTCAAGGAAAAGCTGAGAGAAGCAGCCTACTGCTTCACGGGTGAGGGAGGCATAGATTTCCAGACAAAATTTGGAAAGACCCCTTATGGAGTGGCAAAAACTGCGAAGGAAGTTTGTAAAGAAATCACTGTAGTTGGAATTGCAGGGATGATTGGTGAAGGGATTGAAAGCCTTTATGAGGTTGGGTTTGACGCCATATTTGGCATTGCACCGGGTGCATCAGAACTGGAAAAGCTTCTACAGGAAGGATCCGAAAATATTGCAAGAACCACAGAGAATATTGTCAGACTGATGAAGAAGAGTGAAAAAATCTAGTATCGATTCAGTACATTGACGTGATAAAAGACAGAAGAAAAACTTTAGAGAGAAATGATGTGTGATGCGTCATTTCTCTTTTCTTTTGTTCAGACGTGATGTTTAAGTAAAAGTAGTATCTTATGAATTGACTTAAAATATATGAACTTAAATCCTAAGATTATATGAAGTAAACATCTGGAATATTGTGAAATATGTGTCTAGTTTTGTTGTGTCTTATGATAATATTGATATGAAGAATAAATAACAAAAAGCAAAGGAGAATAAAAATGATCGATTTTCAAAATGCCTCTTTCATGAAACTGCGTCCTGTAGGAGAAAACTCCTATGCATCACTCATCTCACCTCTATTTGTGGAGGGAGAAAATATTTTGGCTTCCTTCCAAGGTATCCGTGATGGCGTGGTCTTCACAAGCAAAAGAATCTTTGCCATCAACGTTCAGGGGATTACGGGAAAGAAGAAAGACATTTCTTCACTGCCCTACAGCAAAATCCAGGCTTTTTCAGTAGAAACTGCTGGAGTTCTGGACCTGGACAGTGAACTGGAGCTCTGGTTTTCTGGACTTGGAAAAGTGAAGTTTGAATTTGTGAGCCGTGCGGATGTATCCGGAATCTGCCGCATGATTTCTGAAAGAGTACTTTAATTATGTCAAGGAAGCCTTACATCCGGGAGGCTCACTCAGAAAGACGATCTTTCTGATGATCTAAATCGGAAAGAACTGTAGATATTTTGAATCAATCAGGAGCCTGTCTTTACTAGATGAATCGTGAAGACGAGGCTCCTTTTCAGTTTCCACTGGGCATCATGATTATGTTTCAACCTATCTTTTGTTGACGAGAACGCGGCTCTCTAGGTCAGATATTCTGTTCTTATGGTCTACATTGTACAGCAAGACCCAATAGAAATCTTCGCCGTCCACTCTGAACTTCGTGATGGCTTGTCTCGTTCCAGTTCCAATGTTGTCACTGCCAAAGGGGACAGTGTAGAATGAATGTTCCGTGTGCTGAAGAGTCAACGGCTCCCGGTCGATTTTTGATCTTAGACTCAGTTTCATTGCATAGGATTTCACGCCAATAGAAGTATACCAATATCGGTTAGGTGAATAGATGTCCTTACCGTTAGCTGCAATACTGAACGTAACACCAGACTGGTTTTCCAGTACCTGAAGATCTTGAACTCCTCATCCATAGGTTTCTTTAAACTCTTCCAAGGTTAAAGCGTTGCTCATGAAAAGACTGTCCTTACCCAGCATACTGAGGACCTCTTCAGAATTCTTATTGTAGTAATCAACAGCAAAGAGAATACATACAAATAAAGCAGTAAATAGGACTCCTTTCATGAACTCATTATTTTTCATCAAGATTCCCCCTTTTTTTGTTATGGACATATGATTAACAGTGAAGCCCAAAGAAGATAAAAGAACACTTCCGTGGAATATAGATCAGATTCATCGTCATCTGAACAGTTATTGGTATAAATCAAGAAATATCTAGAGCTGTTTATTGTTTCTCAATTGATAAGAATATAAATCTTCAGATATGTTAATTAAATTTAATATACAATAAAGTAATAATTGAATCAATATCAAAAGTAATTAAATAGGTTTTGTAAAGAAGAATCTAAACTGACATCCGATCCACTCCATCTCTCAGTAATGAATGTGATGCAACTTTAAGTTGCGAAATCAGCTGATTCGCAACTTAAAAGTGGTTGTACTGCTATAAAAGATAGTAGATAATGATATGCAAAGGGGTGATATGATGAATTTTGGAAGAAATCTGCAATATCTTAGAATGATATCAAAAAATATGACACAAGAAGATCTGGCTCAAAGGTTGGGCGTCTCGAGACAAACTATCTCCAAATGGGAACGCAACCAGGGAAACCCAGAACTCACAAAAATCAAAGAAATCTGTACACTTTTTAATTGTAAGTCCGATGATCTTCTTTTTGGAGATCTGAAAATTTCCAGTGATGCCTACTCAGAAATCACCATAGAGAAGCTGGACGAGTTCCGGTATATGAAATATACTGTCATTTCGCCTGAGCCTGAGGACGATGCAATTCGGAGGATAGAGCTTTTAGCAAAAAATCTTCATCTAAAAGATCCGAAAATCATCGGATGGGATTTTCCTTACTTGTCTCAGGAACAAATCAATGTTTACCATATGCATGGATATACCGCTGCTCTTGTTCTGCCTGAGGGCTTCGAGATCAAAGAAGGCGGTCTTCCGGTGGAAGTCAGAAAGGCAGGAAGCTATGTGACCATCACCATCGAAGAGCCAATGAAGAATCCTTTCCATCTCATCTCCAATGCGTTCAAATCGGTTTTCCAGTATATCGATGTCAACAGGTATCCGCATGGAAGGTTCTGCTTTGAATATCAATACAAGAGGAATGGAATAGAATATATGACCATTTATGTGGCCATTGAGTAGGAGGGAATATGAAGAATTCTGTAGGTGACAGGATTGATTTTGGTGGTATTCTATGGCGTATTCTGGACCTGCAGAAGGAAAAGATGCTGATACTCACCGAGGATATCCTGTTTCAGAAAGACTACCATGAAAAACCAGTAGAGATCACATGGAAAGAGTGTTCACTGAGGGACTATCTCCATAAAGAGTTTCTCGATAGATTCTCCATTGAAGAAAAAAGCAGGATTCTAGAAGTGACCAATAAAAATCTCGGTAATCCCTGGTATGGTGGAATGGAGGAAGAAGATACCGTAGACCGTGTCTTCCTTCTCTCTTTAGATGAAAGTGTCCGGCTCTACTTTGGCGACAGCAGCAAGCTTCTGGACTTCAGAAGCCCAAAGCAGCGCTACTGGTTTCAGAGAAAGGATTTGAACAATGTAAAAAGAAGAGCTGTATTTGATTCCTGCAGCTGGTGGTGGTGGATCAGAACATCAGGAAAAAATGGAAAGTATGCCGGATATATCCATGGAGATGGAAACATCGGGATTCAAGGTAATGGTGTATCGAAAAGAAACACCAATGTGATCCATCCGCACACTGGAAGTGCTGCGGGCGGTGTGCGGCCAGCCATGTGGATCCAGATAAATAAAAAGGAGAGGGATTATGACAAAATTTGAGGAAGGCATGAACATTCTAGAAGAACGTTTTGGAAGGGGCAAAGACAATGTCATTGCCTTGGCGACCATTTCTCTGGAGAATAGCCAAGATGGATATCCGATGCCCTGCGTCCGGGATGTGGATGCTTATTATGAAGATGGCGCTTTCTATGTGGTGACCTATGGAACTTCCCATAAGATCCGGCAGATTGAGGCGAATCCCGAAGTATCTGTTTCTGTGAATTTTGAAGATTTTTTTGGCAGCGGCAGAGGAGAAAATCTGGGCTGGGTGCTGGACCCTAAAAATGCTGAGATCAGAATGAAGCTCAGAACCGTCTTCAAGGACTGGTATGATTTTGCCAATAATGAAGCAGATGAGAACTGCTGCTTTTTAGCCATTCATCTGATAAAGGGCACCCTACGAATCAATCATGGGGAGAAGTACTATCATTTTGATTTTGAAAACAGAAGAGCAGAGTAGAAGCAGACAGTAAATGTACTGCTTAATTGAAACAGAAGAACGCCATGAGTTAAAATATTGTGACTCATGGCGTTCTTTTCCATAGGATATTTTCTTTCAGTTCATCGTACCTTTTGATGTGTTTGGCAGGTCCACATAAAAGGTGGTGCCTTTACCAGGAGCCGTCTCCACACGAATGGAGCCTCCGTGAAGGGTGACGATTCTATGGGCGATGGTCATGCCAAGACCATTGCCGCTGGCTCCGTGAGAGGTATCTCCCTGATAGAACTTATCAAAGATGCGGGAAGCTGTGTCCACATCCATCCCCGGTCCCTGGTCCCGGATGACAAAGATGAAAGAAGAGACCTTCTCTATGATGTGGACCTTTATGACGGAACCATCCGGAGAGAATTTCACTGCGTTGTCCAGAAGGTTGATGAAGACCTGCTTCATGAGCTCTTCATTGGCATGAAGCAACAGTTCACCTCTTTCAAAGTCAATGTCTATGATTCTTTCACTCCACTTGCTGTACATCATGGCAATGATGAGCCTGATCTGTTCACTGACATTATAGGCCTTCTTATCGGTGATGATGGCTTGGTTTTCAAGCTTAGACAGGCTCAGCACCTGATCCGCAAGATCTGCAAGACGCTCAGACTCTTGGATGATGGTGTCCAGATACTCGCTCCGCATCTCCTCCGTCAGATCCTTTCTTTTCAGAATCCTCGCAAAGCCCCGGATGGAGACGATGGGGGTTTTGAATTCATGGGAGAAGTTGTTGACGAAATCGGTTCTTAAAAGCTCCACACTGGCCAGCTCCTCTGCCATGTGATTGAAGCTGTCCGAAAGCTGCTTCAGTTCATAAGGCCCCTTCAGGTGAATCCTTGCGGTGAAGTCTCCTTCTGCAATCCTGTCTGTGGCCTTCATGATCTCCAAAAGAGGTTTCAGGGGCTTCTCACTGAAGAGAAAAGCAAAGACAGTTCCGATAACCAGGCTGATGATGGCAAAGATGAGAAGAGAGAGTCTGTGGTCATAGTCTATGACGTTGACCCCCATCTTCAGGAGCATGAAGCCAAAGAGAAAGATCACCACAGAGGATCCAAACATGATGATGCAGACGATGAGAGCAAAAAGAAGTGCCAGCTGTACTCTTTTGAGCTTTCTTCTTACCCTATCCATGGTGGATCACCGCCTTATAACCGATGCCGCGGATGGCTATGATATCAAACTCAGGAGCATCTTCAAAACGCTTTCGGAGTCTGTTGATGTGGACATTCACCGTCACATCGGACGTTTCCGTATCCATACCCCAGATCTCATCCATGAGCTGAAGCCTTGTAAAAATTTTATCCGGATAGGAAAGGAGCTTATAGAGGAGATAGAACTCTTTTTGGGGGAGCGTCTGGCTCTCGCCATCTCTTGTCACCGTCAGAGCATCATAATCCAGGGTGATCTTTCCCACATGGAGTTTATGTTCATTGGCGATGGAGGCTCTTCTTAAAAGTGCTTTGATCCGCAGAAGCATTTCTTCCTCCTGTACCGGTTTCACCATATAATCATCGGTTCCGGCGATGAATCCCTTAGAAAGCTCCTCCGGAAGGTGCTTCGCTGTGACCATGAGAATGGGCGTGTTGTCTCCGACACTGCGAAGATGCTCCGTGAACTCATAGCCGTCCATGTTTGGCATCATCACATCCAGCACAATGAGATCGATGTGATGATTCTCCATAATTTTTAAGGCATCCAGTCCATCGGAGGCAGAAACCACCTTATAGCCGGACAGTGTGAGAACTGCCTTCATGAGTTTTGCAGTGCTTTTATCGTCTTCCACGACCATCAGCTGAAACATAAAAAATCACTCCTTCAATGGGAAAATTATACCATACTACATAAACTGAATATAAACTCGCTTCCAGCTGCAGAGAAATATTCTTTAAAGAAACTGTTAAAAAAACCAGTAATACGTTTTCAGTTTATCTTCAGTTGTTCTAAGGGCAGTAGAATAGCAATCGTTAGATCAAAAGAAGGAGATAGAAATATGCTGCAGATTAAAAACATCAGTAAGAAGTATCAGACAGGAGACCTCATTCAGACTGCTCTGGACGGAGTAAGCCTGAACCTGAGAGACAATGAGTTCGTGGCTATCCTGGGTCCCAGTGGATCCGGAAAGACTACGCTCCTTAATATCATCGGAGGCCTGGACCGCTATGACAGCGGAGACCTCGTCATCAATGCCATCTCCACCAAGAAATATAAAGACAGAGACTGGGATTCCTATAGAAACCATACCATCGGTTTTGTGTTCCAGAGCTATAATCTCATCCCCCACCAGAGCATCCTCTCCAATGTGGAACTGGCCTTGACCATTTCCGGCATCTCCAGAAAAGAGAGAAAAAACAGAGCGAAAAAAGCCCTGGAAGAAGTGGGACTTGGTGAGCAGATCCATAAGAAGCCGAACCAGATGTCCGGCGGACAGATGCAAAGAGTGGCCATCGCAAGAGCCCTTGTGAACAACCCGGATATTCTGCTGGCCGATGAGCCGACAGGCGCACTGGACACAGAAACCAGTGTTCAGGTCATGGAGCTGTTAAAAGAAGTGGCAAAAAACAGACTGGTGGTCATGGTGACCCACAATCCGGAGCTTGCAGAGGAGTATGCCACAAGAACGGTCAGATTACGGGACGGAAGGGTTGTGGATGATACAGACCCCTATGAAGTGGAAGCGGATTCTTTAAAAGAAGCCGAACACAAGAATATGGGCAAAGCGTCCATGAGCTTTATGACTTCTCTTTCCCTGTCCTTCAACAACCTGAAAACGAAGAAGGGAAGAACCATACTCACAGCCTTTGCAGGCTCCATCGGGATCATCGGCATTGCCCTGATTCTATCTCTTTCCACTGGTGTAAATCAGTATATTGAGGACATCCAGAAGAGTACCATGGCATCCTATCCCATCACCATTGAAGAAAGGACCTTTGATCTCAGTACTGTCATCGCAGAGACCCCAGGCCCAGGGTTTGCTGAAGAAGAGGCTGACCATGCTCTGGACGGCGTCTATGTCAACGGCTCTGATTTGGAGCAGGCTTCCAAGGTTCAGACCAACTACAATGAGAACAATCTCACGGAGTTCAAGAAGTATCTGGATCAAGAAGACAGTGAGATCCATGAGTATGTGGGTGAAAATGGCATCATCTACAGCTATAATACGAACTTCAGTATCTTCACAAGAGACAGTGAAGAGGCTCTGGTGAATACCGACGGCAGCACACTGGAGGACAAAGAAGAAAGTACCGGAAGACCTGGCGGTGGGATGTTTGGTGGAAATCTCATGGGCGGAAGCGCAGGAAACTTCACAGAGCTTCTTCCTGGAGTGAATGGTGAGGGCATCAGCACTGCCATTTCAGACACTTACGATGTGGTGGCGGGAGACTGGCCGAAAGAGTTCAATGAGATGGTGCTGGCTCTGGATAAAAACAGTGAGATTTCAGCCACCAAGCTCTATGAGATCGGCGTACTGCCCACCTCTGAATACAAAGAAATCATGGATCAGATGGAAAATGGTGAGGAAGTCACCATCGAAAACAGAAAGATTGATTATGAGGAAATCATGAATCAGTCCTTCTATCTGCTGCCTGCAGTGGATACCTTTGTGAAAGAGGAGAATGGTCAGTACCGTCAGCAAACTGAATCAGCTGAACTGGAGAATCTTCTGGAAAATGCAGTGGAAATGAAAGTCAGCGGCATCATCAGGCTGAAAAAAGACGCGGAGTACGCCTTTGTCAGTGGCGTCTTTGGCTATACTCAGGCTCTTACAGACTATCTCATCGACTATACAAATGGCTCAGAGATTGTAAAAGAGCAGGAAGCTTCTAAAGAGATCAATGTGCTCACAGGTGTGAGCTTTGCGCCCGCTGATGATGAAGCGAAGATTGAGGATGCGAAAACCTATCTTGCCACCTTAGGTGTTACAGAGAAAGCAAATCTTTTCCGGACCATCCTGGCCAGCGGCCAGGGCAGCGCACCTGGAGGCGGAAATGGTATGTCAGGGGCACCAGGACAGAGCGGGGAAATGGGAGAAGTGGAGCTGGCAGCCATGTTTGACAGCTATCTCCAGGACCCTGAGGATGAGACCATTCTAACCATCTATGACAATTATATTTCCCCAGGAAGCTATGAGGAAAACATGGAGAAATTTGGTGTGGTAAGTCTGGATGCTCCGTCTGCCATCAACATCTATGCGGACAGCTTTGATGCCAAGGACAGAATCTCTGAAGCCATCGAAAACTACAATGGCACTGTGGCGGAAGAAAATAAGATTGTCTACACCGATTATGTGGCCATTCTGATGTCTTCTGTCACCACCATCATCAATGTCATTACCTATGTGCTCATTGCATTTGTGGCAGTATCTCTTGTGGTGTCTTCCATCATGATTGGGATCATCACCTATATCTCCGTACTGGAAAGGACCAAGGAGATCGGAATTCTTCGAGCCATTGGTGCTTCCAAGAAGAACATCTCTCAGGTGTTCAATGCGGAAACCTTCATCATTGGGATCATCACTGGATTCATTGGAGTAGGGGTAACGCTTCTTCTTCTGATTCCAGGAAATGCGGTGATTCATGCCATGACGGGCCTTGATACTGTGAATGCGGTGCTTCCACCAGTGAGCGGAATGGTACTCATCGTGCTCAGTATTCTTCTTACCGTACTCGGCGGACTTCTGCCAGCAAAGAAAGCAGCGAAGCAGGACCCTGTGGTTGCGTTGAGAACAGAATAAAAAAGAAGCAGCAGGTAATAAAAAAATAAAAGAAGCTGATTTTTAATCATGGGCGGGAGTATCGCAGGGTACACCCGCTTTTTGAGTGGTATGAAATATAGTGGAGCGTAAAGAAACCTGGGGCTTAGCTCGCTTCATTCACTGGAATAGTAGTTGATTCATAAGCCTATGAGTTGAATACAGCTCCCTTGTATTTCAGTTTCAATCCAGTATGATGAAGACAGAGAGAAGAAAAGGAAGTGGTTATCGTGAACATGCAGGAAATCATCAGGAAGAAAAGAATGGAAAAGAACCTTTCTCAGAAAGATCTGGCGGAGTATGTCGGGGTCAGCTCTTCTGCAGTGAGCAAGTGGGAAAAGGGCAAGGCTCTGCCTGATGTGACCCTCCTTGGACCCTTGGCAAGACTTCTTAAGGTGTCCTTGGAGGAGCTACTTAGTTTTCAGCGGGAGCTGTCTCCAGAAATGGAAAAAGGATACTTGGAAGAACTTCATAGAAAGCTGAAGGAAGAGCCTTACATGGAAGCAGTCCAGTGGGCAAGGGAGATTCTCCTTTCTTATCCTTCTTCCTATCATCTTATTCTCTGGGTCACGAGCCTTCTGGAGTCCCATACTGTGATGTCCCAGGAGAAAGTGCCTGATGAGAATAAGGACCTATTTGAAAAATGGTATCTGAGGGCTCTTGAGCATGGAGAGGAAAAGGAGAGACTCTTAGCAGCAGAGAGGCTCTATTATTTCTATCTGAGAGACGAAAACTATAAGAAGGCGGAAGAGATGCTTACCTATTTCTCTCAGGAAAATCCCCAGTGGAAGAGAAAAAAGGCGCTGCTGAAAACGAAGACCGGAAACCTGGAGGAAGCCTGGAAAACCTATGAGGAGCTGCTCTTTGCCACCTTCCAGATGGCCAATGAGACTTTTCAGGAAATGACCGTTCTGGCCATGAAGAAAGAGGATATGGATCGGGCTAAGCTTCTTATAGAGAAGCAGACGGCCCTTGCCAAAGCTTTTGACATGGGGCTTTATTATGAGGCGTCACCAAGGCTTGAGCTTGCTGTTTATGAGAAGGATCCGGGTGAAACGAAAAGAGTCGCCGAGGAGATGTTGAAGGGTATAGAGAACCTAGATCACTTTACCCGTTCTCCACTATATGCTCATATGACCTTTAAAGCTTTCAGTCCGGACTTCAAAAAAGAGATGAGAGAGAATCTTCTGGAGGCAGTACAAGATCAGGAGACCTTTGGATCTATGGAAAAGGAAGGATGGGAACCAGTTCAGAAAAACTTGTAGGAAGGCTGGAATAAGACAGGGGGTTGATTTGAACCTCAGTACGCAGTGGTTCTGATTGACTTATTCTTACTGATTAAAGTGTAATTACTAATAATCAGAGAGATGGTTAGTAAGGATAAATAACATAAATTCATCAGCGAGGTGAGAGGAAAATGAGAGAGAGCAGTACGTTGAGTTCCAGAGAGAGTTCACTCATCCGAGGCTTAGTAGAGAAAGGGATTCTCCAGAATGTTTCTGGTGGTAAATACAGCAGATATGAGCTTGGTCTTGAAGGAGAAAAGGTGCAGAGGTTTCTTCATTAGAGAAACTACTCTGCACCTTTTTTAGGAGCGGTATTGTAGAATTTTTCTTTTCACAGGAGATCTTGAGAGTCCTGCGTTGATGACAAAGGCTAAGATGCCACCGATGCCAAACTGCACAATGTTCCAAGGCACACTGAAAATGGAAGCCAGGAAGTTTCCGTATATGATGCCGGAAGCCACGTAGTAGCCCAGTACCATGACAATGCCTGCCACAATCATACCCACCAGCTGACTGAAGGTGATGCCATAGCGGTCCTTCAGCTTAAAGAGGATGAGAGAAAGGAGGGGGAGGCCGATGGCCACCACAAGGAGCTGGATGTTCAGGTTCTTTACAATCTCTCCTGCCAGGGCGATGCTGGAAGCGCCTTCCACATTTTCCATGATGGTTTCTAAAGTGGTGTTCCCTGCGGTGTAGATAAAGGCAAAGAGGGAACCGATCCATAAAAGGGAAGTCCCCCAGAGCACATGCTTCTGGTTTCTTTTCTCACTGGAGAAGTATCCGACGATAAAGCCCATGAGGCCTTTTATTAGGAGCGTGGGCAGTGCCCAGTGGGCATAGCCCCCAAGAAGGTCTGCCATGGCAGATCCGATGCCTGCAGCCACTGCGCCATGGACAGGTCCCAGAAGAATGCCCCCTAGAAAAATAGCGGTATCTCCTGCATGAATGTATCCATTGGTGAAGGGAATGGGAATTTTGATGACTGATGTTGTGATGAACACAAAAGCCGTCATCAGGGCTGTATAGGTCAAAGTTCTAATGTTGCTTTTCATAGGTACTCCTTCTTCATCTTGTATTCAACTTGAGTATACTTTATAATTGACATCATCAATAGGTACAATTTATGTGATTTCAATAAGGTCAGATGAGGTGAGAGCATGATTGGATATATGATGAAGTTTGAGGAAGGGAAGGGTATTCCGAAATATATTCAGCTGTATGAACGGCTGAAAGAGGATATCCTCAAAGGAATTCTGAAAAAAGGAGAAAAGCTCCCTTCTGTAAGGTCGGTTTCTGTGTCCTTAGGCGTAAGCAAGATCACGGTGGAAAATGCCTATACACAGCTTCAGCTGGAAGGATTTGTGGAAAGTGTGCCCAAAAGCGGATTCTATGTCCAGGACATAGAGAGCACCCTTTGGGATTTTGGTAAGGATCCTGGAGATAAAGAGAAAAAGGGGCATGTGCCGGAAGAAATGCCCCAGGACCGGGCCAGTGAGGGCACTTTCAATTTTCAGGAATGGAAGAAAGCCATTAACCATGTGCTGGAGTATCGGAGCGACTCTCTTTTAAGCGTTGGAGACATTCAGGGAGAGTATGAGCTGCGCCTGGAAATCGCTCGGTTCATCAGCCAGTCGAGAGGCGTTCGGGCTGAACCCAGTCAGGTGGTGGTAGGGGCAGGCATCCAGGTGCTTTTCAGTCTTCTAGCCTCATATCTTCGGACCTCCACCCAGGAGATTGCCTTTGAGTATCCAGGGTTTTCCAAGGGTATGTATGTGTTTGAGGACCATGGCTATAAGACTTTGAAGATCCCCATTGAAGAAGATGGTTTACGGATTGAAGACTTGGAAAAGAGCAGAGCGAAAATTGTCTATGTGTCTCCCTCCCACCAGTATCCCACCGGCAGTGTCATGCCCATCCGGAAGAGAATGCAGCTGTTAAGCTGGGCGGAAAGGGAGAAAGGCTACATCATTGAAGATGATTATGACAGCATCCTTCGCTATGAAGGATATCCGGTGCCGGCCCTTCAGGGCATATCCACCAGTGACCGGGTGATTTATGCTGGGTCTTTTTCGAAGCTTCTTATTCCATCTCTTCGCATCAGTTTTCTTATTCTTCCTCAGGAGCTCCTGAAGAGCTTCCACATGGTGAGAAGCCGCTACTCCCAGTCTGTGTCTAAAACCGAACAGCTGGCTCTGGCGGAATACATGCGGGATGGCTCCTTTGAGAGGCATCTTCGAAGAATCCGGATTCATTATAAGAAAAAGAACCAGCTGCTGGTGGAGGCCTTCAAAAAATATCCCACGAAATATTTTGATCTGGTGGGCAAAGAATCCGGACTTCATGTGGTCTTGTCCTTTGCAAAAGAAGTGTCACTGCCTGATATGGTGGAACGGGCGAAAGCGGAAGGTATCGCCTTGGAAGGGGTAGAGGAGTATCAGGACAACAGGATCCTTGTTTTTTCTTACAGCGGCATCAAGGATGAGGAAATGGATGCGGTGGTGAAAAAACTGGTGAGATGCAGTGAGGATGCAGTCAGAAAGGAAGTGGACTGAACATGGAAGGAATGCTTTTTGAAACGGAAAGGCTCTACTTTAGAGCCCTCCAGAAAGAGGATCTGGAGGAGATCATGGAGATCTGGGGAGATGAAGAGGTCATGGCGTGGAGCGGAGGTGCCGGCTCCAGAGAGCAGGAAGAACGGTCCCTCTCTTTTTATAGGAGCATGCAGAAGGAGCGGGGGTTTTCTCCTTTCCTTGTGTTTCTAAAGGAAACGGAAGAAGCAGTGGGCGTCTGTGGATTCAATCCGCCGATGGAAAGTTTTGATGCGGAGCTACTATATCACTTCAAGAAAAGACACTGGGGAAAAGGCTATGCCACAGAGTCCGTCCTCGGTGTGACAAAGTATGCCAAAGATGTTTTGCATCTTAGAAGCATCATTTCTTCTGCAGACCCCAGAAATAAAGCCTCCCAAAAGGTGCTGGAAAAAGCTGGGTACCGGTATATTGGGATGAAGTGGTACGAAGATCTTTCCCAGGAGGAGCCCACTTATGTGTGGGAGAGTGATAATATGCCATAGAAACAGGGAAGTGCCTTGAAGAGATTCCAGGCACTTTTTTCATAAGAAAAAGTACATGCCAATACCTCATCCTAAAGTGTAAATTTCGTTGCGGGAGAGGCCGCTACGGAGTATGATGATAGTAAGATAACAAAGAATTGATTCTTTGTGAAATCATAAGAAATTCCGTAGAATAGAGCTCAGGAACTTGGAGTTTTAGAAGGGGTGAAGCAGCTTGATCATTGTGTATGCGTCAAAAACCGGGTTTACGAAAAAGTATGCGAGGATGCTGTCGGAAAAGCTTGGGATGGATATGGTGGATGTGAAGGAGCTGCCTAAGGTGCCAAAGGTGCCAAAGGAGTCGGAGGTGCTGTATCTAGGCTGGATGAAAGTAGGGAAAGTGCAGGGACTTCAGAAGATGAAGGGACATAAGGTGGTTGCGGTATGCGGCTCTGGAACAGGCAGAACGGCGGAACCCAGTGAAGAAGAAGTGAGAAAGCGAAATGGCCTTGAGAACACACCGTTCTTTTATCTTCGGGGAGGATGCAGACCTCTTCGTGATCTCAAGGGGATGGATAAGATGATGCTTTCGATGTTTGTGAAAGCGCTGAAGAAAAATGCGGAGAAGGATGAACGGCAAAAGGAAGCGGTGGAGATCATTCTTCATGGCTTTGATGGCGTAAGAGAAGAAAATCTAACTCCGGTTCTGGAATGGATCAATAGAAAATTCTCTTTAACAGACAAAATATCATAGGACATGAGAGGGTGAACTAATCTTTTTGAAGGGAGCCTTGAAAATGTTTGCAGATAAAGTGAAAAATCTCCTTCATTCTTTTGAGAATCCAGTGGTTGTGGATCCAGAGAAATTCCAGGATCCACTAGCAGAAAAGGTCTCATGGCAGGGGATGGGGAAGAATAATCCATCTTCCACGTCCACGGTGCTCTATGAGCGGGAACCAGGAGTCCTTTCTTATAAGCCTTCCATGACAGGCTGGATCTTTTCTCTCATTTTCATGCTGACGGGTCTTCTTTCTGTGGTTGTGTACTTTTTTGTTCCCGTCACCGGGAACGCGCCCAAATGGGTGCTTCTCCTGGTTGGTGTTCTTTTCATGGCAGCAGGGGTATTTATTTTCTTCCAGTCTTCCCGGATCATCGCCTTTGATGAGAACCTGGGTCTTTTCTATAGAGGGAAGAAAGCGAAAGCGACGATGAAGTCAGAAGGCAGTCAGAATGCAGTGCCATTTTCAGACATTCACGCACTGCAGCTTCTTCTTCGGATGTCCAGAGTCAAAAGTGCAGACAATAGGCCAGACCGGTTTGTTCCAGTCTATGAACTGAACTTTGTGAAAGCAAATGGGGAAAGAGTGCATGTGATCACCTACAGCCGCCGGGAGAAAGCCAGAGAGGACGCCTACACGATAAGTGACAGACTCCATGTCCCGATTTGGGATGGGATTGACGGATGAAATAATTTCTATGGGTACAGGTGCAAAAGAAAGAATAAGGATGGTGTTTTTATGAAAAAAATGTGGATGTTCTCTTTTCTGATGATTGTGGTGCTCCTATTTGCAGCTGGCTGTGGTAAGAATGAACCTGTGGATACCCCGGGAAATGAACCCAAGGAGGAAGAGCCATCTGAAGAAACCCCTTCTGAGGATCCTGAGACGGAGAAGCCTGGAGAGGAAAAGCCAGAAGAAGAAAAACCCGTCGTACTTTCCTTGGAGGGCTTCGGCAACACCATGTCCAACATCAAAAATGATGGTATGGCAGTCTTTGAGGCCCCTTATCTTTATCACATGGACCAGATGATTACAGGGAATATTCTTCGGACCAACCTGGAAACGAAGGAATCAGAGGTGCTGGTGGAAGGTCAGTTCAGTTTTCTGAACTATGGAGATGGAACACTCTTTTTTGCAGGTTCCTATTATCCGGAAGAAGCTACAGAAAGCTCCTATGGTATTTTCAGAATGGATGCCAACGGAGAAAATCTGCAGCTGATCCAAAAAGGATACATCACTGACCTTCTTCTTTATGAGGAGTATCTTTATTTCTTCAACAGCGATCAAGGCGGACTTTTTAGACTGAAGTATGATGGAACGGAAGAAACCATGCTGGTGAAGGATGTCTATGAAGGATATGCGCTGGTGAATGATATGATCTACTTGAACAACTACCTGGATGGTGCCAGCGAGTCCTATGTTTATAAGCTTCCCCTTACTGGTGGAACACCGGAGAAAGTGGACGAGCAGGATACCTTCGGTACGTATCTTTTTCCTGCCAAGGGATTCATCTTGTACGAGCCAAGGGTGGACGGAAGTAGAGGAATGACAAGATTCAATACGGAGAATGGCCAGTTTTCACAGCTGGATAAAGCAATCAGTGACATCACAGAGGCAGAAGACTTGATCTATTATTTTTGGTCGGGCCGTCGGCAGGACAATGCAGATCAGGGCATATATAAAAGCAGGGCGGATGGATCCGAAGAAGAACTGCTTCTTCAGGTGGAGATTGCGTTCAGCCTGAACTACGTAAACGGCAAGCTGTATTATCACAACAATGATGAGAAAAGGCGAATTTCGGTGCTGGATCCCGTGACGCTGGAGCAAAGCTTCCTTCCACTGATGGAAGAGATAGCCCCATAGTCTCACAGGATCTCAAAAAGAATCAGGCTGCATGGTGTATGGGTGCCACGCAGTCTTTTTCTTTGAGATTCTTTTGGTTTCGAAGAATAATCATTGAAAATTCTAAAAAGATAGAGTACCGTAAAAGAGATGAGAAATGGTTCTAGTCTGTCGTTTTAGACGGTCAGGTTCAGTGAAGCAGGAAGGCATGCTGTAAAGCAAAAGGGAGGTGAACGGGATGAAACAGGTCATACATATTTATGGTGCTTCCGGGTCAGGAACTTCTACCCTGGGCAGAGAAATCAGCAAAAGACTCGGATATGTCTTTTTGGATACGGATGATTTTTTCTGGAAAAGAACCAATCCCATGTACAGTGAGAAAAGGAGTCCTGAAGAGGCGGTGACAATGATTTTTGAAAAGATCAGAACGCTGGACCAGGTTGTTTTATGTGGATCTCTGGTGGACTGGGGAGATGAACTGATTCCTCAGTTTACCCTGGCTGTGAGGCTTTCTACGGATAAAGGCGTCCGGCTGCAAAGAATCAGAGAACGGGAGCTTTCAAAATTCGGTGCCCGGATCCTTCCGGGGGGAGATATGTTTGAACAGCACCTGAGATTTCTTGACTGGGCAGAGAAGTATGATACAGGAAGTGTACATATGAGGAGCAAAGAGAAGCATGATGTATGGCAGAGGCTTCTTCCCTGTCCTCAGCTGAATTTAAGAGGAGAGGAGGACCTGGAGGAGAATATCGCAAGGATATCTCAGTTCCTGAACTTTCTGACGCTTCTTGAAAAAGTGAAGGAGAAGGTGGCAGGGCATTTTGAGGGCGAAGCCTCAGGACATGACTTCTATCATACACTCCGTGTCTATCGAAATGCCGTGATGCTTGCAAGAGAAGTCCCTTGCTCTTTGGAAGTGGTGTCCCTGGCAGCGCTTCTCCATGATGTGGATGACGAGAAGCTTTTTCAAAGCACAGATCACCAGTATGCCCGAAAGTTTTTGAGGGAAGTGAACCTCTCGAAGGAACTCACAGAGGAGGTTTTGGATGCCATTCGCACCGTGTCTTTCAAGAACCATAAAGAAAAAGCGCCATCCACCATTGAAGGGATGATTGTTCAGGATGCGGACCGCTTGGATGCCTTAGGCGCCATAGGAATTGCCAGGACTTTCGCTTTTGGCGGTAGCCGGGGAAGGGCCATGTATGATCCCAAGGAAAAGCCGAATCTTGAGATGACTCCGGAAGAGTACAGAAACAGCCAAGGCACTTCGGTGAATCATTTTTATGAGAAACTGTTTCTTTTGAAGGATCTTATGAACACGGAGTCAGCCAAGGGAATGGCCAGAGAGAGGGAAGAGTTCATGCGAAGATTTTTAGAGCAGTTCTATCAGGAATGGCATGGATTCTAAGGAAGATTTTGCAGACAAGAAAATAAAGGAAAGGGGAATGAAAAATGGATGAGCTAAGAAGTATATTGATAAAGTTTGTGGATTCAGGGTGGGACCTGATTTCTATCCCATCCCAAGGGTATTTGGATGGAGTGGTTTCCGAAGAAACACTCTTGGAAGCCGTGGAGCAGGCTGATAAAGAATGCGGCAGCTGTGGCTGTGAGCTGGATCCTTTATACAAGAGATGTATGGTTCTGTTGGAAGAACATAAGGTGTGAAGTCTACAGTTCGTTATGAAGAAAAAATGACATTGGAGGGGGACTAAGTATGTTATATGTGTTTGTGGGACCCAGCTGCGCTGGAAAATCCACCACAGCTGAGATTGTAGGAAAAAGGACCGGTGCACAGATTTATTCCGGAAAGGATTATCTGAGACTTGCAAAAGCGGAAGGTGAGGCCTGGAGGATCTTCCAGGAGAAAATGGTAGAAGCTGCTGGGCATGGTAAGGAAGAATCTCTGATTTTTGTTTGTACAGAGAAGGAGCTTTTCGATCGGCTCAGCCTTCAGGAGGGCTTCTTCACCGTACGGTTTACGGCGGCGCCTGAAGACATCAAAAGAAGATTTGGAGAGCGCATGCGGGGAAATCTCCCCAAACCTCTGGAGATGATGCTGGAGAAGCAGATGAATCTTTGGGAAGAAATAGAGTCAAGTCTTCTGGTGGATTCCAGCAGTGAATCACCAGAGGAGGCTGCAAAAAGAGTGTTATCTGAGCTAGCACAGTGTGATTTTTAAAATCAGGACAACGAAAAAGGGAAGAAGTGATTGCTTCTTCCCTTTTAAATGCGTTTAAAGTACGGCTTATTAGCCGAAAAGTCCTTTAAAGAAATTCCCGATGGCCTCCATGATGCTTTTGAAGAATCCTGCGATCCCCGTCTTCACATCCTCATCCAGGTTGTCCCAGGTGGACTTCACATCATCCAGAAGATTTCCGCCGTTTTCAATGAGATTCTTTCCGAATTCTTTGATGGCTTCTTTCTGAGCCTCTGTAAACTCCAGCTCTCCAAACTTCTTCATAAGCTCGATGAGCTTTTCTTTGTTTTCTTCAGAGAGTATATCGCCCAGGTTGTAGTTGTTGAGAACATTGTTCACGATGTTTGTGATGTTCACCTGGTTGATGTCCCCGCCATTTTCCTCTTTCTCTTTCTGAATCTGGGCTTTGATTTCTGCGATGGCTGCATTTAAGAGCTCATCAGAGTATCCTTCTTTGCCTTCATTCTCTTCACTGATGTCTGAAGTTTCCTGAAGCTCTTCCTGAGCGACGATGACGTTCTCCTCTGGAAGTTCAAACCCCGCATCACTGAAAGCTTTGTAAACACCAGCCAAAGCACCGGAACCATCCACAGCTTTTACGGAAGCAATCCGTATGGTGAGATTCACAGCTCCAGCGGTGATGGCCGCATTCTGGTACTGGGCTGGGGTAATCTTTGTGATGGTCTCTGGGGTGACAATCTCAACTCGGACTCCTTCCCCAGTGTCTCCAGGCTTCAGATAGACGGAAGAGTAGACCTGATAATAGTCATAGCTGTTGTGGAGGATATCGTTGAGCTCATTGATTTTTACGATGATCTCTTTGTTATCCTGCTCTACAGATAGAAGCTCTGCAGTTCTTTCTTTTTCAGCAGCAGTAAGGCTTTCTCCATAGGCGAACACAGGGGATTTCAGCTCATCTGCAAAAACTCTTTTCCCAGGTATGGAAAAGCTTGTGAGAAGCAATCCGGAAAGTGCCAGTGTTACTATTGAATTTTTTATCCATTTTCTTTGATTCATCTTCATAGATCTCCTTTCATGAGGGCAGTATTCTATTCTCCCCGAATATAACACAAAGTTCTTGGGAAAGAATGTAGAAACCTTTAAAAATTTTCTTGGTCGTTCTTCAGAACTTTTCATCCTCACCAAAGACTTGCTTCCATGGTAGAATAGAAGAAAGATGAAATATGAAATATGAAAGATAAATGCAAGGGGAGAGAATGATTGATTAAGCTGATACTGACAGATATGGACGGTACATTTCTCAATAAAGAGGGGGATTATAACAGAGTCCTCTTCAAAGAAGTGAAGAAAAAACTGAAGGAAAAAGGAGTACACTTTGCATGCGTCACAGGAAAACAGTGTGAGCGGGTAGAGGAGCTTCTAGGAGAAGAGAAAGAGGGGGTCTGGATTTTAGGGGACAGCGCCACCCGGATAAAAAAAGACGGAGAAGTGATGTTTGAATCCCTTATCGAAAACAGTCTAGGAGAGAGGATTCTCGCAAAGCTTGAAGAAGTAGGAGCTCATCAGACGCTGATTCCCTGCACCAATGTAGGGGCTTATCTAAAAGACACGGTTTCGGAATCCGAAGCGCAGATTGTCAGAAACTCCTATCAGACGGTGATGATTGTGAAAGACTTCAAGGAAATCAAGGAGCCTTTTGTAAAGATTACAGTGCATGATCCAAAGGGGAACTGCTATGATACACTGAAAAAAATGGAAGAGTTCCAGAAGGAAGCTTATCTTGTGGCATCTGAGGACACTTGGCTTGATATCGCCGCCCACGGTGTTCATAAAGGAACAACGGTGGCAAGGCTTCAGGAGATGCTCTCTGTGAGCCGAGAAGAAACCATGGCCTTTGGAGACGGATATAATGATCTGGAGCTTCTGGACCAGGCTCATTTTAGCTTTGCCATGAGAAATGCAGTGGATAAGGTCAAAGACCGGTCCAGATATATCACGGGAAATCATCATGAAGATGCAGTGATGCATACAATACTGGATTTTCTGGCCTTATAGATAAAGAGAGGAATAGGATATGGAAAAAAGCAGAAGCATTCTCAGAACGGGAAAATACATCGAAGATTTTTTGGAGGAGTATGTGGTCTTGGATCTTGAGACCACTGGACTTTCTCCAGTAACCCATGAAATTATTGAAATCGGCGCCATTGCTTTTCGGGGTGGCGTTCAAACAGGAGAGTACTGCACCCTGGTGAGACCTAAGACGAGAATCTCAGGGTTCATCACGAATCTTACAGGGATCAGCAATGATATGGTGAGATTCTCCCCTACCATTGAAGAAGCACTTCCTGGACTGCAGGATTTTCTTGATGGCCGCCCAGTTCTTGCCCATAATGCAAGTTTTGATTTAGGTTTTCTGAACGCTGCCTATGAGAGGCACTTTGGCATGCCATTTCCCAATGATTATCTGGATACCATGAGAATCAGCAGAAAACTTTATCCATCCGCAAGGCACAGACTTCAGGATCTGACAGAGAGGTTTGGCATTGAGCGGGATGGTGCGCACCGCTCCATGGCTGACTGCATCATGACTCAGAGAGCGTATGAATGTATGCGGGAACACTGCAGAAGAAATGGCATCGAACTGAAGAAAAAACCAAAACCAAACCGGTTTGGCTCTGGTCTGAACCTGAAGGAACTGAAGAGGCCAGAAAATGAAGTTGATAAAAATCATCCACTGTATGGAAGATGCATCTGCATTACTGGAGCGCTTCTTCGGGAGACCAGGCAGGAGCTTCTACAGAAGGTCGTCAATGTGGGTGGTGTTGCGGTGGATTCTGTTACAAAAAAGACGGAAATTCTCGTTCTTGGGAGCAAGGAGGAATGGACTGCCAGGAAATCCTCTAAGGTGCTGAAAGCTGAAAAAATGATATCTGAAGGACATCCCATCAGAATTATGTCAGAAGAGGAGCTTTACCGTTTTCTATAAAAATGACCAATAAATTGGAACATCCCCTCATATGGATTCTTTTTGAATCTCTTTGAGGGGATGTTTTTATAGATCTTTATTTTTCATTTTATTAAGTTGTGAGGAGAGAAATTTATGGGAGAATCAGATGAATTTTTTATGTATATCAGGACTTTCTCTTCGAGTCTGGACATCCATTCCGAAAGGTTAGATAGGATTAACATCTAGTGCTTTAGAGTGTTAAATTTAGTGTAAGTACAGTAGAGGCTCAGCGCAGTTGATCCTGAAACAGAAGAGATAGATAAGGTAAGTTTCTTTGAAGTATGTATACATTATGTGAACAATGAGGACTCCATCACAAGAACGGTATATGATAGTCTTAAGAAAATGAATGGAGGGATTTTATGTGTACAGCTGTGAACTATAAGACAGATGGTTTTTACTTTGGCCGTAATCTGGATCTGCACTACAGTTATGATGAAAAAGTCACTATTACGCCAAGGAACTTTCCACTGAAATTCCGTTCTGTTGGAGAGCTTAAAAACCATTACGCCATCATCGGCATGGCTACGGAGATGGAAGGATATCCACTTTACTATGACGCCACCAATGAGAAGGGGGTCAGCATGGCAGGGCTTAATTTCCCAGGGAATGCGGTGTTTCATCCTTTTGAAGAAGGAAAAGACAATGTCTCACCTTTTGAGTTTATTCTTTGGATCCTTGGTCAAAGCAAGGATATGGAAGAAGTGAGAAAGCTTCTTTCAAAACTCCATCTCTACGATGAGCCCTTTTCTAAAGAGGTTCCGCTGGCACCACTGCATTATATGATTTCTTATAAGGAGGAGTCTATAGTAGTGGAGTCTGTGGCAGAGGGGCTGAAAATCTATGAGAATCCGGTGGGGGTTCTTGCAAATAATCCGGAATTCACCTATCACCTTCACAGGCTGAATGACTTTATGCAGATTACAGGAAAAGCTCCTGTGAATCTCTTTTCGGAGAAGCTTCCCCTGAAACCATACAGCCTGGGCATGGGCAGTATGGGGCTTCCAGGGGACCTATCCTCCAGCTCACGGTTTGTAAGAGCTGCCTTTGTAAAGTTTCAGGACTATGTGCCCTAAGGAGAAGAAGAAAGTGTCAGCCAGTTCTTCCATATACTGGATGCGGTTTCCCAGCCCAAGGGATGTACGGAGGTGGAAGGAGGGCACTTTGAGTACACCATCTACAGTTCCTGCGTGAATACGGAAAAAGGGATCTATTACTATAAGACCTATGACAACAGTTCATTGACGGCTGTTTCACTTCAGAAGGAGAATTTGGATTCTGACAAACTGCTACAGTATCCGCTGAGGAAAAAGCTGGTTGTTCAAAGTGAGAACTGAAGTATAGAAGTTTCAATGGAAACGAGTTAGAATGATTTGAAGACGAATGAATATGTTGGAGGAAACTTGATGGATCATAAAGAAAGAATGCTGCAGGGGTTACCCTACAAGGCCTGGATGGACGGACTTTCAGAGGAAAGAGCAATCTGCAGGGAGAAGATTTACGAAATCAATCATCTGCACCCAAAGGAGTGGACGAGGCTTCCAGATCTTCTCAAAAACCTTTTTGGTTCCACAGGAAAAGAGCTTCAGGTAAATCCGCCTTTTTTCTGTGATTATGGCTACAATATCCATGTGGGAGAAAACTTCTACGCAAATTACAATCTCACCATCCTGGATGTGGGGAAAGTCACCATCGGCAAAAATGTGATGTTTGCACCCCATGTTTCCATCTATACGGCAGGACATCCCCTGCATCCAGAAATGAGAAACACAGGATATGAGTACGGCATTGAGGTGACCATAGGAGACAATGTGTGGGTTGGCGGCAATGTGGTGATTTTACCTGGCGTCACCATTGGAAACAATGTGGTCATTGGGTCCGGCAGCGTCGTCACAAAAGATCTTCCGGACAATGCCCTGGCTGCTGGTAACCCCTGTAGAGTGCTGCGCTTCATCACAGAAGAAGACCGGAAGTATTACTTCAGAGACCGGATGTTTGATGAGGAGTCCTTAAAGGATCTGGGTTTAGACCTATAGTCAAAAGAGTACAGTCTGCAGAGCTTCTGCAGGCTGTTTCTATTTCTTTTTGAAATAATATAGATTGTTCATGCTTTTTCCTGGGCCGCTGACTTATAATAAAAGGAACTAGATTTTATGGATGGGAGTGGTTACATTGGACGCATTTGGACTCATGGTTGGTTTGAATAAAAAAGATGCATTTGAAGGATGGTTCTCCAAGGTGGATGCTAAAGAGGCAGGAATTTTGTTTTCGGTCATTTGGGGCTATACCACCCACGAGAAGACAAAGCATGCGTTTCTTCAGTTCACCAGCAGCTTGGATCACGACACGGCATACATCTCCTACCCTATAGAAGAGATGTGGGTGGAGGAGAATCCCTTTGTGCTGCATATTGGGAACAACATCCTGTCCAAGGAGAAGATGGTTCTGGACTTCGAGATGGATGGAAAGAAGGTTCAAGGCAGCTTCCGTTTTGGAGAACTTTCTCCCATCAGAACTTCCTTTTTAAAACCTGGCATCATGGGGTGGCTCACCCACTTTCCCAATGAATGCAATCATGGCATCATCAGTATGAACCATGAAGTGTCTGGAAACCTTACGGTGGGAGAGGACAGCTTTCTCATATCAGGTGCCAAAGGGTATATGGAGAAAGACTGGGGCATCAGTTTTCCGGAAAACTATGTCTGGGCCCAGGCCAATGACTTTGAAGACTCTTCCATCGCTTTCAGCTATGCCACGGTGCCCATGCTTGGAAAATCCGCCAAAGGGTTTTTCCTGGTTCTTCATCATGAAGGAAAAGAGTACCGGTTCAGCTCCATTGAAGGAAGTTTTATGCGGGACTTTAAGGTTCGGGAGGATGCCTTTGTGGCCGTAATTCAAAAAGGGCGTTATAAAGTGGTGTTGAAAGCGAAGCAGCTCAATCCGGTGGCTCTTGCATCTCCAGACCATGGAGAGATGCGGGCGAAGATCAAGGAGTCTTTGGATGGAAGGATGGCACTTCTGCTGTTTAAAGGAAAAGAAAAAATCATTGAGCTTCAGACGGAAAGAGGGTCCATCGACGTGGATTTTGGAGAGAGAGCCGACTAGAAGCGAAAGGATCGAGTATCCTTCCTTGTGAGAAATGAGAAGAGAAAGGGGTAGAAAAATGGCAGGCATCAAAACCAAGAAAACAGAGGAAGATGTGGTGGAGTTCATCCATGCATTTTCAGATACAGAGAAAAAGGCTCAGGATGCTTTGGCTCTGCTGGCTCTTATGGAAGAGTTCACCGGGTGGAAAGCAAAGATGTGGGGATCCAGCATGATTGGTCTTGGACAGTACCACTACAAATCAGACAGAAGCAAACAGGAAGGGGACTGGCCCATTTTAGGGTTCTCTCCGAGAAAAGCAGCCATTTCCCTCTATGTATATTTTGGAGGAGAAGATCAGGATGCGCTTCTAGAGAAGCTTGGAAAGTTCAAAATGGGGAAAGCCTGCATCTATGTGAAAAAACTGGAGGATATCGATCTTTCGGTGCTGAAGGAGCTCATGGCTTCCACCATGAGAAAAGTGGAAGAAAAGTATCCGGTGGTGAAAGCCTGATCTTTATAATGAATCTTACGTTGAAAGGTACGATGTTTATAGGGAAGGACCACAAATCTGAAAGAAAGAAGTGAAAAGAAGTTTTGCGGTGATGGCGAATGAAATGAATCTGTACAGAGGATCATAGGCACAGGATAGAGACAAAGGGATTCTTCGGAATCCCTTTTATCTTTGAAAGGAAACTTGGCGATGGGGTGTGGCTCTCCTATAAGAGAGAGCCCAAAAAAGCAAAAGAGAATCATCCTTTCAAAAGAATAATTCTCCATTTTCTTCAAAGAAGTACTTAACAAAATTAAGTTGCACCCGATTAGAAAAGTATAGATATACGAGTGATCAAATTAAGTAATTTTAATCAATCACTTGTAAGCATTGATACTATACTAACAAAAACTTGATAAGTACATACAAATGGAGGATTCATGTTTAAAACGATAAGAACCAAGCTCATCACAGTCTCTAGCCTCTTGCTGCTTCTGCCTATTATGATACTGGGGACTGCCAGTTATCTTTCTGCCAAAGAAGAGCTGAACATCAAGGGCGAAGTAATTTTGAAAAACAGTGTGCATCAAGTGAGGCAGCTCATAGAAGTCAAGAAGAAGGAAGTGGAGTGGGGAGAACTGACTTTGGAAGAAGCCAAAGAATCCATCCGACAGATTCTCATGTCTGAAAAGGACAAGGATGGAAAAAGAACCATAAAGAAGGACATTGATCTTGGGGAAAATGGCTACTTCATTGCCTACGACAGTGATGGCACTCTAGTGATGCATCCCAGCCTAGAAGGAGAGAACCTATGGGAGACCACGGATAAATCAGGGTCCGGGATGAAGTTTGCCCAGGAACAGGTAAGAGCAGCCAAGGACGGGGGTGGCTTTGTCACCTATTCCTGGAATCTCCCAGGAAGGGAAGAAGCTGCACCGAAAGTCTCCTATCAGGAATATGACGAAGAGTGGGACTGGATCATTTCTGCAGGAGCCTATGAGATGGATTTTAACGCCGGAGCAGATCATATCCGTACGATCGTGATATATGTTTTCCTTGGGGCTGTACTATTTGGCGCTATCATCATCATAATCTTATCAAGAAGCATCACAAAGCCTTTGGGAAGAGTTACAGAAAGTCTGGAGAAAATGTCTGAAAATCATCTGGACCTCTCCGAACTTCCCGTCAAAGGGAAAGATGAGACAGCAGTGCTTTCCAGATCCTTCAACAGAGTGCTGCTGAATCTTACGGATCTTGTAGGCACCATGAAAACCAGCGCTTCTTCTGTGACGGATCTGTCCAGCAGCCTGGCAGCAGTGACTACTCAGTCGGAAATGGCACTAAATGAAGTGACACGAACCATTCAGGAAGTGGCTCAGGCTGTTTCTGAAGAGACAGGCATGACAGAGAAAGCTGCAGTGGAAGCTCAGGAACTGGCAGAAAGCATTGAAGAAGTAGCAGAGAAGACAAGGACTGTAGAGAACCTTTCCAAAGAGACTGTGGTCCAGAGCGAAGAAGGTCTGAAGACCGTGAGGAACCTTCTGGAGGTGACAGAAAAATCCGGGGAAGCCACAAAGAAAATCAGTGAAGTGGTTTCTGGTGTCACGGATACCACAGGAAGAATCAAGATCTTTACAGAAACCATCACAGGCATTTCACAGCAGACGAACCTGCTTGCTCTAAACGCCAGCATTGAAGCGGCAAGAGCCGGAGAAGCAGGTAGAGGATTTGCCGTGGTTGCTGAAGAAATCAGAAAGCTTGCAGAGGAATCTTCAAAATCTGTGACGGAAATCCGGGACCTCATTCAGATCATTGAGGAAGGTGCCGTGCAGTCAAAGGTGACCCTAGGAAGTCTTACTTCCGCCATGGAAGAGCAGAATGTCACTGTACAGGGAACGGAAGTTCAGTTTAAAGGCATCATGGCAAGCATCGGGAAAGTGGTGGCTGTGATTTCGGAGATCCAGAAAGAAATGGAGAAGATGACCGGGAAGAAGGAAATCATTGTGGATTCCATGAATGGCATTTCTGCCAGTACAGAAGAGATTTCAGCCAGCACGGAAGAAGTCACGGCCAGCACAGAGGAGCAGCTGGCTGGGGTGGAAGAAATCAATTTACAGACGGAGAAACTGAACGAGCTGGCGAAGGACCTGGAAAAGCTCATAGGTGTATTTATTCTGTAGCATATGGAAGAGTTGAAGACAGGAAGGGGAAGCTTCCTGTCTTCTTTTGGCTCTTATGATACCGAATCTGTGACTATAGAGACAAAAAAGAACAATCATTCGTTTTTATCTGGCAAAGGATAAAGGTACCTGATAGAATTATAGGAAAGAACAAAGTAAGTATTCATATAAAGTAGAAGAAATCAGGAGGAGAAAGATGCAGAAGGTTAAAATACTCCACTGCGCAGATATACATCTGGGATCAGAAATGATGACCCTGCCAAAGAAAAGTAAGGAAAGAAGAGGGGAGCTTCTCCGGACCTTTAGAAAAATCACAGACCTCTGCCGGGAAGAAGCGGTGGAGATTTTTCTCATTGCAGGAGATCTCTTCGAAGGGTCCAATGTGGACCTAGAGACAGTGCAGTCCGTGAAAAGTTATCTTGGGGCACTTTCATGCCCTGTTTTCATCTCTCCGGGGAACCACGACTATATTTCCCTGGATTCTCCCTATCTTGAGGACGGATGGCCGGAAAATGTGAAGATTTTTAAAGGAGCCATGGAAAGAGTGGTGCTTGAAGATAAGAACGTGGCTGTTTATGGCGCGGGATTCACAAGCACGTATCAGAGAAAGTCTATGCTCCATTTTGAGGAAGTGGACCCTACGCGTCTCAATCTCCTCTGCATCCATGGTGATGTAGTATCTCCAGGCCAAAAAAGCGATTATCATGCCATGAGTGTGGAAGAGCTTCGTAGAAGTGGGATGGATTATGTGGCATTAGGTCACATCCATAAACGGGAGGACATCGGGAGAGCTGGAGATACATTCTATGCCTACCCAGGATGTCCCGAAGGAAGAGGGTTTGACGAACTGGGGAGTAAGGGTGTATATCTTGGAGAACTATATAAAGGGCATCATGCGCTCCGCTATGTGGAAGTCTGCCAGAGGCAGTACATCCGTTTAACCATAGATGTCACAGGGCTGGTGCGGGAGCTGGAGGTGGAGCATAAGATCAAAGACACTTTAGCGGAAGCCTATGGCAAAGACTATGAAAAGCACATCTACCAGATCTCCTTGACAGGAACCCGTAAGGAGGAGGAGCTTCTTCCTATAAAGACCATAGAACGAACGCTTTCTGAATCCTTGTATCATCTGGATCTGTCCGATGACCGGATGGTGGAAAGAGACTATGAACTCCTTCGGGAGGAAGTGAGCCTTCGCGGACTCTATGTGAGAAATCTCTTAAGCCTTCTGGAAGAGGCAAAAGAAAAAGGGGATGAAGTGCTTCTGGCCACCTATGAGAAAGCACTGGAATACGGCATGACTTCCTTTGAGGGGCAGGTGAATATCATTGAAGATTAGAAAAATTCATATCGACTGTTTTGGCAAATTTGAAAATTACGACCTGGAGCTTTCAGAAGGCATGAACGTCATCTTTGGTCAGAATGAGGACGGAAAGAGTACCCTCATGGCCTTCATCCTCATGATGTTCTATGGATACAGCGGAAGATCGAAAGATCTTTCCAAGAACCTGAGAGATAAATACAGGCCCTGGAACGGAAAGGAGATGAAGGGGCATATTCTATTTGAACATAAAGGGATTCTCTATCGCCTGGAAAGAACCTTTGGGAAGAGCAACAGCTCCGACAAGGTGAAGATTCTTGATGAAATCACGGGAGAAACCATCAAGTGGACAAGTGCGAAGGACCCGGGACAGGAATTTTTCGGCCTTGGAGAAGAGGCGTTTTCCAAGAGTGTATTCATCGGACAGGGCGGTATTCTTGTGGATGCCAGCGGCAAGAAAGATGAAATCACAGAGAAGCTTCTTAATCTCGTCACCACCGGCAGTGAGGATGTCAGCTATAAGAAGGCGCTGGATACCTTGACCTCCTCCATGGAAGCTCTGGTTTCCAGAAGTGGAAGGCAGGGAACTTTGGTGAAAGCCAAAGAAGAGATCGAAAGGCTGAAAGAAGAGCGCTATGAGGCTGAACAGGATGAACTCGATAAAAAGCAGGCCTCCTTCGCCATAGGTCAGTTGAAGGATGAGCTCAAGGAAGAGGAAGCCAAGGAGAGAAGCTTGAAAGAACAGCTGAAAGTTCTTGAGTATGCTTCAGAGATGGAAAAGGTAGAAGAAGCTCTTGTACGGGAAGAGAAGCTTCTTACAGCAGAAAAAGAGGCGGACCAAGCGAAGGAAAAGCTCTCCACAAGTGAGGGGATTCTCACGAAAGAGCATCTGGAGCATCTCAAAAGACGTCTGAAAGACCAGGAGGATCTCTCGAATAAGCTGCATGCTGAGGAAGAGAGGCTGGAGAGGCTGAAGCAGGACCTCACAAGGCTGAAAGAACATCCCATGCAAGAAGTGAAAGAAGAGGATCTGGAGACACTGAAGGAGAAGGAGGAGCATCTTCTAAAGTGTAAGGAGCTCTTAACCCATCTTCATCTGGAAGTAGAGAAACTGGATGAACTGGAAGAAATGAAAAAGAAAAGAGATGCGCTTAAAGAGAAACAGGCACAGCTGACACTCACCTATCATCGTGAGAAAAGGGATCTGCAGGATCAAGAAACCATGTACAAGGAAGGTGCAGCGGAAAAGGATAGACTGGAAAAAGAGAAACTTCAGCTGGAGCAGGAGCTGAAAAATCTTGAGGTGGAAGCAGCGGTCCTAAAAGAAAAGGTGAGAAGCACCGAAGACCGTGAAAAGGAAGAGTCCATCAAGGGAGAGCGCAGCATAAAGGAGGCCATGGAGCGCCTTCAGGATGCGGAGAAGCCAAGAAAGGTCACAGAACAAACAGCAGGCGGAAAAGTGGTGAATAAAGGTATCCTCGGACTGGCTCTTCTAGCTGCAGCCGCTTCCGTGCTTTTGGGTGTTTTAGTGGAACCATACTTTTACGGGGGACTGGTTCTTTCTGGGCTTTTGGCTTTTCTTTCCATAAGAAAGAAAAGCACCGCTGAGCGAGTCGTAGAAAAAGTGGATGAAACCCTTGTTGCGAGATACCGTGATGAGCTGAAGAAGGTGCAAAAAGAATCCGAAGAAAAGAAACGTGACATCCAAGAAGCTCTTAAGAAGCAGAAGATAAACCTGGAAAAGACAGAAGAAGGAGTTCAGAAGATTAAAGGGCTTTTGAGAGAGCTTGTGGAAGAGCTGAAGGAGAAAGCCTTGGTTGTGGCGGGCCTTAAGAACGACTTGGAGGAGAGGGTCATTCTTTCTGCCCAGCTGAAGGAGAGACTGGCAGGAGCTGAAACGGATCTAACTGAGCAGGAACTTCTTCTTTCCAAAGAAGAAAATGAAAAAGGATGCCCGGACCGCCAAGAACTTCGTGATAGAATCACGGATACAGAGACCGAAATAAAGAAGATGAAGAAAGAGACAGAAGATTATCTCGGTAGTTTTCAAGTGGACACCTATGATCTCCTTCTCCAGCGGCATCATCTCTATAAAGGGCATCAGGAAAGAATAGCAGAAAAAGTGGATAACCTTAAGGCAGAAAGTGAAGCGGTATCAACATTGAAGAAAACTGAAGAAGAAAACCTGAAGATTTTTCTTGATGAAGTTTCTGCCATAAAAGAGGCTGAAGAGTTCACGGCTGCGGTCCATGTGCTTCAGGAGATGGAAGAAGCAGTAGAGACGTATGACAGACTGGATCGGCATGTTTCTTACTTGAAATCAGAAAGAAAACCCTTGGAGCTTTCCATGACGAGAGAAGAGCTGGCAAGGAAACGGGAGGCGATTCGAAATAGCATAGAGAAGCTTCTTGGTAAAGAGAACTTCACGGAAGAGGATTTTCAGAAAGTCCGTCAGGGAAAAGAAGAGGAAGAAGCTCTGGAGACAAGGGTCCACAGCCTCCGAGAAGAAATCACCAAAAGAGAAGCAGAGCTGAAAGAAAAATACAGACATAAGAAGAATCTCAGCCAGATTGACGATGAACTGGATTTCTACAAAGAGAAAGCGGAGAAAAGGCAGAGGATCTATGATGCGCTGAAAACCGCAAGAGAACAGCTGGAAGGAGCTTTCCTGGAGCTTCAGCGAAGCTTTGGTCCAAAGGTCAATGAAAAAACGGAAGAGATCTTCAGAAGACTTACAGACGGCAAGTATGAGAAGGTCCGTGTCACCAAAGACTTCTCCATTTCCGTGGAGGACCCAGAAAGAAAGAGCAGTTATGAGTGGGGATTCTTAAGCGGCGGAACCATTGATCAGGCCTATCTTTCACTGCGGCTTGCCATCTCGGATCTTATGATGTCGGGAGAAGAGAACCTGCCGATTTTCCTGGATGATGTATTTACCCAGTATGATGATGAGAGAGCCTACGAAGGGCTCCGGTTTTTATATGAGTACGCCGTGAAGAGAGAAGACCCTATTCAAGCTGTACTGTTCACCTGTCACAGGAGGCTCTTTCAGTGGGCCCTTGAGCTGGGAGACATTGCCGCAAAGGAACTTGGCAGAAACCGGAAGTAAATAGAGAGAGTCATGAAAAGAAATGAGATGCAGAATGTGTTAGTTTTCATGACTCTTCTTTTTTTTGCGTAAAATACTTTGAAAAACTAACAATTTGGCAAAGTTTTCCATTTTAGTATCATTTTTGGAAATATTTTCCAAGAAATCTTGAAACCTGAAAATGAACGTGGTACTCTTTTGGTAACCGGTAATGGATTACAGCCGGTAGCACTTATTGAAATTAATTTATGGAGGTAAAAATTATGTTTGAAAAACTTCAGCGTCTTGGTAAAGCTTTCATGATTCCCATCGCAGTTCTGCCGATTGCTGGTCTTATGCTTGGTATTGGAAGTGCATTCACCAATGGTCTGATGATCGAAACCTACGGCCTCACATGGCTCCTGGGTGAAGGAACATTCCTTTACTATGTATTAAGCACCATGGCTGCCATCGGTAATGTGGTCTTTGGCAACCTTCCTCTAATTTTTGCTGTGGGCATCGCCTCTGGTCTTGCGCTTCAGGAAAAAGGAGCAGCGGGTCTTTCTGCAGCCATCTCCTTTGTCGTCATGCATTCTGTCATTGGCAAGGTGCTTTCCTTCCTGGGACATACTCCAGAAACCACCTCCATTGATTATTTTATTTCCCAGGGAATGAATGCAGTGGAAGCTGCAAAGCAGGCCAACGTGTATGGCTATGAACTGGGGATGTTCTCTGTTCGTATTGGCGTACTTGGCGGTATCATCATTGGTATTGTAGTTGCATTCTTAACCAATAAATATTATGACAAGAAAATGCCAGAAGCTCTTTCCTTTTTCTCTGGCGTCCGATTTGTGCCCATCATCAGTGTTCTGGCAGCAAGCCTCATTGGTGCAGTGATTCCTTTTGTATGGCCTTATGTGCATCTTGGAATCTCCACCTTCGCAGAGTTCTTTGGAAAGACCGGACCCATCGGTGTGTTTTTCTATGGATTCTTCATGAGACTTTTGAACATCTTTGGTCTGCACCACGCCATCTATCCTCTCTTCTGGTTCACCTCTTTAGGTGGAGAAATGGAAGTGGCTGGAAGACTGGTCCAGGGTGGACAGAATATTTTCTTCGCTCAGCTGGCAGACCCCAACACCTTAAGGTTCAGTGCAGAAGGCACCAAGTTCTTTACAGGCGGATATCTGCCGATGATGTTTGGACTTCCTGCGGCTGCTTATGCCATGTATAAAGTAGCAGATACAAAGAATAAAAAGCTTGTGGGCGGACTTCTTTTTTCCGCAGCGCTGACTTCTTTCCTCACAGGAATCACAGAGCCTATTGAGTTCACCTTCCTCTTTGTAGCCCCGGCTCTCTATGGAATCCATGCACTTTTGGAAGGTATTGCCTATGCAGTGCTTTATATGCTGGATGTTGCAGTAGGCGTCACATTCTCTAGAGGAATCATTGACTTTACCCTCTTTGGTATACTCCAGGGAAATGCGAAAACAAACTTCATCTGGATTCTCATTCTGGGTATCCCCACTGCGCTGATCTACTACTATGTGTTTAAAACCCTCATTCTGAAATTCAACTTCAAAACCCCTGGTCGTGGAGACGAGGAAGTGAAGCTGTATTCCAAGAAAGATGTCCTTGCCAAGGATATGGATATTGAACTGGTCATTGACGCCCTGGGTGGAAGAGAAAACCTGGTGGATGTGGATGCCTGCATCACAAGACTCCGTGTCACGGTGAAAGATGTCTCCAAGGTTGCGGACGATGCCACCTGGAAAGGAGATCTTAGGGCAAGAGGCGTGTTCAGAAAGGGCAATGGTGTCCAGGTGGTATATGGAGCCTTGGCTGAAGTGCTGAAAAACGACATCAACAAAGTAAGATAAGACACCTGAAAAGTCTCTGGAAAGAAGCAGCCCTGCTTCTTTCTGGGGATTTCAGCCTCTTCAGTTTCTGACTGGTCCAATAGACTGAAGAAGAGCTGCAGAAAAATAAACGATAAAAAGGAGGAAGCTTTATCCTTTTAGGATGAAAGCGGACCGAATGAATAAAACAGAAATCATGGAGGCTCTAAAAGGAAATCTGGTGGTTTCCTGTCAGGCGCTTCCCGGAGAACCTCTTCACAGCTCCTTTATCATGGGGAGACTTGCCTATGCAGCCTATCTTGGCGGTGCCAAGGGCATCCGGGCGAATTCTGTGGAAGACATCGAAGAGATCAAAAGAAATGTGAACCTTCCTCTCATCGGAATCATTAAAAAAGTTTATGGGGACTGTCCAGTATTTATTACCCCCACCATGAAAGAGATTGATGCCCTGGTGGAAGAAGGTGTGGAGATTATTGCGCTGGATGCTACGGCGAGAGTGCGTCCGGATGGAGAAACCATTAAGGAAGCATTTCCGAAGATCCGGGAGAAATATCCCCATCAGCTCTTCATGGCAGACTGCTCCACCTTCAGTGAAGCAGAGACTGCAGAAGCTTTAGGGTTTGACTTCCTAGGCACAACCTTGTCTGGATATACAGACTACACAAAAGAAAGGAAGCTTCCGGATGTTTCTCTCATGGAAGAAATCGTAAATAAGCTTCATACACCGCTCATTGCGGAAGGCGGCATCTCTACCCCAGAAGAGCTTCGGGATGTGATGAGCAGCGGTGCCTTCTGCGCTGTGGTGGGTTCTGCCATCACAAGGCCTTTGGAAATCACAAAAAGATTCATGGAGGCTGTTAAAAAATAAGACATCTCGTGGTAAAGTAGTAGAGGGGGTGTCCTATGAAATCCTATGATATTTATCAATCCATAGAAACCTTATACAATACCTTTACGAAATCCGAGAAGAAGATTGCAGACTATACGCTGAAGCACCGGGAAGAGATCATGTATATGTCCATCACGGAGCTGTCTGATGCCACCAAAGTGGGAGAGGCCAGCATATTCAGATTCTGTAAAACGGTAGGACTGGAAGGGTACCAGGCGTTTAAAATTGCCCTGGCCAATGCATCCAGTGAGGAAAAAACCAGCCAGAAGATCTACAGCACCATTCAAAAGGAAGATTCCATGGAAGTGCTGACTGACAAAGTCCGGGTGGCGAACATTTCTGCCATAGAAAGTACGGCGCAGCTGGTGAATCCAGATCATATGGAAAAAGCTGTGGACTATATGGTGGCAGCAGACAAAATCACCTTCTTTGGTGTGGGCTCTTCTTTTACCACAGCTCTGGAAGGGCATATCAAGTTTCTGAGAATCACCAGTAAAACCGGTGCAACCTTTGATTCCCATCTTCAGGCCATGACGGCTTCTCTCATGAAGCCGAAGGAAGTGGCGGTGATCATTTCTTTCTCAGGCCAGACCAAAGACAGCATCGAAGTGGCGAAAGAAGCAAAAAAAGCCGGAGCTACGGTGATTGTAATGACAAGGTATCAGAAATCACCGCTGACAGAGTACGCAGACCTTGTGCTGCTCACAGGTTCTGTGGAAGGTCCGCTTCAAGGAGGATCTACTTCTGCCAAGGTGGCGCAGCTTTACCTTCTGGATATCCTTTATACGAAATTTTATCTGAAGACCTATGAAGCAAGTGAGACGAATAAAGAACTGACTCTGCAATCGGTGCTGCCAAAGCTCTATTGATGGAAAGAAGCTGGGATTTCCCAGCTTCTTTTTTTGAGGAAAAACAAGAAACGATGAAATCATAGCAAACTGTCATAACCTTCGCTGAAAAAACAAGGAAAGAGAAGGAAGCCCTGTCTTTAAGGAAAGTCTAAGAATTTCTTTGTTTACAGGGGTTTTAGGTGATGGTAGAATGAAGCAAGATTTCCGACCGACCGTTCGGTCGGCTAAATGAGGAGGACCTGAAGTGATTTCAAAATATAGCGTTAAGAAACCATATACTGTTGTGGTGGCAGTGATTCTGACCATCCTGTTGGGTGTTATATCCTTTTTGGGCATGAAGACAGATCTTCTGCCATCTTTGGACCTGCCCTTTGTGGTAGTGATCACGCCCTATCCGGGAGCCAGTCCTGAAAAGGTGGAGCAGCTGGTCACAAGACCTCTGGAGGCAGCTCTTGGCACGTCCAGCGGATTAAGCAGTATGAACTCCACATCCAATGAAAACTCCAGTATGATCTTCCTGGAATTTGTGCAAGGCACCAATATGGACAGCGTCATGATTGAGCTGTCTGGAAGCCTGGATCAGGTGAAGGCAAGGCTGGAAGAAGGCATTGGGACACCGATTCTTATGAGAATCAGTCCGGATATGCTGCCTATTGTTGTAGCCAGTGTAGACGTGGAGGGAATGAGTTTAGATGAACTTTCTGCTTTTACAGAAGAAGAAATCATGCCTTCTTTTGAACGCCTTGACGGTGTAGCTGCAGTAACGGGCAGCGGTCTTGTTGTGTCCCAGCTTGAAGTCAGTCTCTTACCGGAGAAGATTGCAGTGCTTAACGAGCGGGTGGAGAATCACCTTCTGGCAGAGCTTGCGAAGAATGAGACGGAACTGAAAAATGCCCTGGCAAGCCTTGAGACCGGACAGAAAACCTTAGCGGAAGAATCTCAGAATCAGAAAGAGCAGGTGGCCAAGGCCAGTGTGGAACTTTCCAGCGCCATGGCCAATCTCAATGCGCTTCTGGCGGAGGAGGCAAAACTTACCGCTGAGAAAGCCGCTTTAGAAGCTACCAGAGATCAGCTGAGAAGCGTCCTTGATATGAACAGCATCTTCACTGCACTCTTTCCAGAAGGAACAGAAAACCTGACACTGGAAGATCTGCAGCTGATTTTATCTTCCATGGAGTCCGGTGCCCCCGAAGCTATGGAAGGAATGACGGAAGAGATGATCTCTGGGCTTTCGGAGCAGGTGCAAGAAGCCGTGAAGACTCTGGTGGCAGTAGAACTGGAGCTTTCCAGCCTGAATGTCCGTCAGATGACCTTAAGCGCCATGAAGCCTCAGCTTCAGAAAGGCCTCAATCAGTCCAAGGCTGCTGCGGAGCAGCTGGAAGCCGGAAAGATCACCATGGCTGTTGAGCTGGCAAAAGCAGAAGTGCAGATGGCCACAGGAAAAACAGAACTGGAGAAAGGTCTTGCGGCATTTGAGGATGCAAAAAAGCAAGCCCTGGAAAGTGCGGATCTTACAGGAATCCTCACAGAAGAAATGGTGAAGAACATACTCATGGCCCAGAACTTCAGTATGCCTGCAGGGTATATTGAAGAGGGAGATGGACAGATCCTCGTGAAAGTAGGGGACGCTTTTGAAAAGCCTGTGGATATCAGGGACCTTGTGGTCTTCAGTATGGAGCCCATTGGTGACATCCGACTCAGCGATGTGGCTGAGGTGGAGAAAAGAGACAACTCGGATGAGATTTATACCAAAATCAACGGAAACAATGGTGTGCTTTTAACGTTCCAGAAGCAGAGCACCTCCTCCACGGCAGAGGTATCGGATCTTATTCACAGCGAAATTGGAAAACTGGAAGGACAGCATGAGAATCTCTCCATCACACCGATGATGGACCAGGGAGAGTACATCGATATGACCACCAGCAGCGTCATGGAGAATCTTCTTTTTGGTGGAATCCTGGCCATTCTGGTACTGATTCTTTTCCTTCGGGACCTGAAACCGACCTTTGTCATTGCGCTCAGCATCCCCATCAGTCTGACCTTTGCTGTGGTGCTCATGTATTTCAGCAATGTGACCCTCAACGTCATCTCCCTTTCAGGACTTGCGCTGGGTGTTGGTATGCTTGTGGACAACAGTATCGTTGTCATTGAGAATATTTACAGACTGAGAAAAGAAGGAATGCCAGCGAAGGAAGCGGCCATCACTGGAGCCAACGAAGTGGCAGGTGCGATTTTTGCGTCCACCCTCACAACCGTCAGCGTATTTCTTCCCATCGTATTTACGGAAGGAATCTCCCGTCAGCTCTTTACGGATATGGGACTTACCATTGGATACAGCCTCATCGCAAGTCTTATTGTAGCCCTTACACTGGTGCCTTCCATGGGTGCTACCATGCTGAAGACCACCTCGGAAAAAGAGCATAAGTGGTTTGACAAGACCGTTAAGAGATATGAGAAGCTTCTTGAAACAGCTCTGAAGTATAAGATGATTGTGGTGCTTTTTGCTGTGGGACTGCTCGGTCTTAGCATCTATCTGACGACCACCATGGGCACAGCGTTCATTCCAGAAGTGGACTCTCCTCAGATGAGCGCTTCCTACGAGGCGCCGGAAGGTCTTGAAACCGCTGAAGTGAATGCCCTCAATGACGATATCGTAGAAAGAATCCTTTCCATCGATGCCGTTGAGACCGTGGGTGTCATGAGAGGCGGCGGCAGTGGCTTCATGGGATTTGGCGGCGGCGGAGGCGGAAATAATGGAGACGCCAGCACCTTCTATATCCTATTGAAAGAGGATCGAAGCCTCACCAATAAAGAAGTAGAGCAGCTGATTTATGAAAATACTAAGGATTTGGGCGGAGATATGTCAGTCAGTGCCAACAATATGGACATTTCTGCCTTCGGCGGCAGCGGTATTCAGGTGAAGGTGGAAGGATTTGACCCGGATGAGATGGCAGTTCTTGCCAAAGATGTAGCCCAGGTTTTGTCTGAGACAGAAGGAACAGAAGATGTGACCACAGGCCTGGAAGATGCAGGGGAAGAAATCAGAATCACTGTGGATAAAGTGAAGGCCATCCGAGAAGGTCTCACCGTAGCTCAGGTCTTTGCTGAAGTATCCAAAGCGCTGAGCCAGGAAATGACAGCGACGCAACTGACCGAAATGGGTGCCAGTTATCCTGTGGTGCTTTTAAAGCCCATACAGGAAGGTCTTAATAGAAATACCGTGGGAGATCTTTCCATGGTGGTGCAGCAAAGAGACGGATCAGAAAAGACAGTCATTCTAAAAGACATCGCCACTGTGGAAGTGACAGAGAGTGTGCAGTCCATCAGCCGTGAGAATCAGAGTAGGTACATGACCGTATCTGCAAGCATCAAAGACGGCTACAACATTGGGCTTGTTGGCAGAGAGGTGGAAGAGAAGTTCGCCTCCTTTGAAGTGCCTGAAGGCTATAAGATTACTTTTGAAGGGGAAAATGAAACCATCAATGATACTTTAGGAGATCTTGTACTCATGATCGCTTTGGCTGTGGTGTTCATTTATCTCATCATGGTAGCCCAGTTCCAGAACCTACTTTCTCCGTTTATCGTGCTGTTCACGCTGCCTCTGGCTTTCACGGGAGGACTTCTTCTTCTCTACGTAGCCGGCATGGAGCTCTCCATCATTGCGATGCTCGGTTTCCTTGTCCTGGCAGGTGTGGTGGTGAATAATGGTATTGTGTTTGTGGATTATGTCAATCAGCTCAGGGAGCGTGGCGTGGAGAAGCATGAGGCCATCTTAAAAACTGGTGCCACCAGAATCCGACCCATCATCATGACAGCGCTGACGACAATTCTAGCACTGACGACCCTGGCTTTAGGCTACGGAAGCGGAGCAGAAATGATGCAGCCCATGGCTGTGGTAACTGTAGGCGGCCTTACCTATGCGACACTTCTGACACTCTTTGTGGTGCCAGTGCTTTATGATCTCTTTGTCCGTGAGAAAAAGAAGAACTCCATGGAGAATGAAGCTTCAGAGGAGGTGCCTTCCTAATGGATGATCAGATACAGTATTCTCCAAAGCAGATTCTCATCTTTGAAGGGGTGATGAATCTGCTGCAGGAAGGAAGACCCATTCATGAACTGAGGGTAGCAGAGATTGCGGAAGCATCCGGCATGGGGAAAAGCACCGCCTATGAGTACTTTTCCAGCAAAGAAGAAATCATCAGAGAAGCCCTTACCTATCATATGAGTGAAAACTTCAAAAATATGGTTCGGTTTGTCTTTGAGGCAGGAAGCTTCAGAGGAATACTGGAGAAGGCGCTTCAGTTTCTGGAAGAAAGCCTGGATAAAAGGTTCACGGGGATTTTTATTCTCGTGCTGTCGGAGCATCAGGCGAAATCAGACAAGGGGTCCTATATGGATCCCTTCATGATGGAGAAGATGGATGCGGTGACACTGAAGGAACTCGAAAGAGCGATGCTCATCGGGAAAAAAGAAGGCACCATTGCAGAGGACATGATCTTATTGGACTTAAAAATGACAGTTCTTGGTTTTTTCAGCGCATACGTGCATGAACTGATGCCCTTGAAATCCATCCTTTGTGGGATCAAGGTGGAGCCTGATCTTAGGCATGAAAAAAATGAGGAGATGATCCAGCGTCTGCGTGAAAGAACGGTTCGTCTTATGTTGAAAACCTTAGGCTAGAGAAAGCAAAAAGTGGCTATGAAGTATTTCTTTCATAGATAAACCCTTTGTCAAGAATCAGAAAAGGCATCAGAAAAGACAACAGAAAGGCTCCACTTCTCAAGAGGCTTCTTGAGAAGTGGAGCCTTTCTGTTATCTTTTATTTGTTATATTTTATTTGTAAATCCATAGGTGCAACGGTACAATGTTAAGAAATAGCCCAAATGGATCCATCGGGAAGGAGAATGTTATGAAAGCGCATGTCATTTATAAAAATAAGCGATCGGCCCTTACGCTGAAGCAGTATGCATACTATATCACTTATTATAAATATAATTGGCATAGAGACGTAGAACTGATCACCCTTTTAGAAGGAGAAATCGAAGTCAACATCCATGGCAAAAGTTACGTGATGAAGGAAAAAGATGTGATGCTGATCAACTCCAATATAGGCCATGCAACCATGGCGAGGAAGCCTGATTCCATTGCCATGGTGCTGCATTTCAGTCCAGAGTATTTGTCGCACTGGTTTAAAGAGCAGCCAATCTTTCACTTGAATTCCGTAGAAATGGCATGCCATGGCAAGATGGGGGCCTATGAGGGAATCAGGCAGAAAATGATTCAGATGACGTCCTATATGGAGCTCAAATCCAAAAGTGAGGAAATCATTTACGAATCTCTCTTTCATAGTATTATTTCTGATCTTTTCATCCATTTCCCACCTCATCCTCATGAAACCTATGATGCACTGACGACTTCTGGAAATGAGAAGATCATTAAAATCATAGACTATATCAACAAACATTTCAGAGAAAAAATCACGCTTGACGTTCTTCAAGAAGTTACAGGATATAATAAAAGCTATATCTCCCAGATCATCAAACAGGATTTGGGCATCAATTATTATGAGTACCTCACTCGGGTGAGAATGAGAGAGGCGATATATGCTCTCACAAATACCAAAGAACGTATATCGGATCTGGCCTTCAATAATGGTTTTTCTGATGTCAAGTCCTTTAACACTGCCTTTAAAGAGAGGTTTGGCAAATCCCCTTCAGAATACAGAAAGAGTCTCGTACATTCGAAAAAGCAGGGATCCAGCAATGATAAAATCTATGTTGAACTTGAAAAGTTAAGAGAAATCACGAAGGACCTGTCAAGAAGTCCTTGGGGTTCAGGCACAGTAGATGACGTAGAAACAGAGCTGTTGGCAGATGCCACCATCTATAAAGAAGTAGTAGACGAGGTAACCGAAGAGCTTCAACAGCTTCAGGAAAGATTTGATAAACTGACAGAAAAAATTAATAAACTAAAATAATACCTATCCATATTTTTTAGGACCCAAAAAGAAGTATAGGTTGCATTTTTACGATATCCCAGGTATTAGAGGCTTTTTGCCGTGATGATATCTGGGTGTTTTTTTGACTGTATCTCTCAGGGGATTACTAAAAATATCACTTGTAAATATCATAATTGATACAAAAATAACATAAAATCGGATAGAGTAATTGTTTTCATTCCTCTAGAATACTTTTTGAGACGTCTTCATTAATTTTATGGGGGTATTATATGAGTTCTAGTATCATCACTTTATTATTTCTAGTTTTTGCAGTTGTAATGTTTGCCTGGGAGAAACTGCCGCTATCCATCACAGCCATGACAGTAGCCATCGGTCTGACATTGACAGGAGTCTTGGATCCCAAGGATGCATTCTCCGGTTTTGTAGATGGTAATGTGCTGCTCTTCATGGGCATGTTTATTGTCGGTGCTGCATTCTTCGACACAGGTATGGCTCAAAAGGTTGGGGGACTGGTGACGAAGTTTGCAAAGACAGAAAGACAGCTCATTGTAGCGGTTATGACCATAACAGGTCTGATGTCAGGTTTTCTATCCAATACGGGAACGGCTGCAGTGCTTATTCCTGTTCTTATCGGAATTTCAGCCAAATCAGGATTTGCCAGATCAAAGCTGATGATTCCGCTGGTTCTTGCTGCGGCTATGGGAGGAAACTTAAGTCTTATTGGAGCGCCTGGCAACATGATTGCGCAGTCTGCACTAGAGGAGATTGGACTTAAATTTGGATTCTTTGAGTATGCAAAGGTTGGACTGCCGATTTTAATGGCCGGAATTCTATTCATGGCTACCATCGGGTACAAGCTTCTGCCAAATCACAAGGATCAGGAGCTGGACAGCGATTCTGTATTTGCGAAGCAGGACGACTATTCCAATGTTCCAGAATGGAAACAGTACCTGTCACTCATTATCCTTGTACTGACAGTACTGGCCATGATTTTTGAAGATCAGCTTGGCGTAAAACTTTATGTGTCTGCTTGGATTGGTGCTTTATCCCTTGTCATCACCGGGGTCATTAGCGAGAAGAAAGCAATGAAGTCCATCGATATGCACACAATCTTCCTGTTTGTGGGGTCTTTAGCCTTAGCAAAAGCGCTGGATCAGTCTGGAGCAGGAGCGCTCATTGCCGATACCATCGTGGATACGCTCGGCAGCAATCCATCTCCATTCTTGCTTCTTATCGTTGTACTGGTTTTGTCTGCTGTAATGACAAACTTCATGTCCAACACGGCTACAACAGCTCTTCTTGTCCCAATCAGTTTGTCCATCGCAAACTCCATGGGTGCAGATCCAAGAGCAGTACTTATGGCAACCGTTATTGGGGGATCCATGGCTTATGCGACGCCAATTGGTATGCCTGCCAACACAATGGTATATGGCATCGGTGGATATAAGTTCAGAGATTATGTGAAGGCTGGAAGTCCACTGATTCTTGTTTCCTTGGTTGTCGCAGCCATATTGCTTCCTATACTTTTCCCATTCTATCCATAAGAAGCGAATAAGAAGAAACAAAAGATCTATTAATATTTATTTTACGCAGTGTCCTTGAGGACCAAAAGCTGTTGAAAAGGAGTTTATATGAATAAAATTGAGGATTCAAAGAAGTTGACTGAGATCATGTCCCAGTTCATTTCCTTGGTAAGTTACAAATTGCCTGATGATGTGGAAGAAAAGCTGAAAGAGCTGAGAGAAGAAGAAACCAATGAGCTGGCAAAGATCATCTACAGCACCATGGAAGAAAACCAGAAACTCGCCTATGAGTTTAAGAGACCTTCCTGCCAGGATACAGGCGTTCTTCAGTTTTTCATTAAGTGTGGAGAGAATTTCCCGCTGATTGGACAACTGAACAAGATCCTGAGAGATGCTACCTATAAATCCACAATGGAAACACCGTTGAGACATAATTCGGTAGAGACCTTTGATGAATACAACACAAAAAAGAACATTGGTAAAGGAACACCAAGTGTATTCTGGGAAATTGAAGAAGACAGCGATCAGGTTGAGATCTACACCTATATGGCGGGAGGCGGATGTTCACTGCCTGGCGTTGCAACAGTTCTGATGCCTGGAGAAGGGTATGAGGGGGTTGTGAA